>ENA-OUVC01000087-OUVC01000087.1-marine-metagenome-genome-assembly--contig:-NODE-87-length-65341-cov-4.867017_pt1 | contig 65341 bp, 66 predicted proteins | sample MGYA00248622_ERZ508571 | MGnify/ENA primary metagenome ERZ508571 (study PRJEB26236, sample SAMN06267175) | marine metagenome | isolation source: Columbia River Estuary | place: USA:Columbia River Estuary... | reverse complement strand
AGTGGGAGTTGAGGGATTCGAACCCCCGACCCTCTGCTTGTAAGGCAGATGCTCTAAACCAACTGAGCTAAACTCCCCTGTGATTTATGAGTGCAAAGATAGGCATACTTTTTAATTCTGCAAGTCTTTTTTGAAAAAATTATTATTGTGATTTTAGCTCTTCGATTTTAGCTAACACGTCATCAAGACCCTCTCTGAATTTCTCAAAGTCTTCTTTGTATAGGAAAATCTTGTGCTTCTGATAGTTACCGTCGCCATCCTCGCCAAAAGACTTTTTGCTCTCGGTTAACGTAATGTACAAATCATTTCCCTTCGTTGCTTTGATGTCAAAAAAATAAGTCCGCTTCCCAGCACGGACAACTTTTGAGTACATTTCATTTTGTTCATTGCTCATACACAATCATTTGAGTGTCAAATATCTATTTATTTTTGAAATAAACCAAATGTTCAGAATTACGCGTAACTTTATCTTAGTTGTTTCGTAGAGAAGAACTTATATAAAAAAGGCACATGCGTTTAACATGGACTACTTTATTGATTGCCACGATATTAGTTTCTTGCGGAAGTAAACATATTGGTCCTGCCGTAAAAATTGACTTCAAAGAAATTCAGAAAAAAGGCAAATTAACCATTCTTACAGAAAATAGTTCCTTATCCTTTTTCGAGTACAGGGGAAAACGACTAGGATTCGAATACGAAATCATGGATTCCTTCTGTAAAACACAAGGATTAAAAATGGAAGTGAAGGTCATCACGGATACCAAAAACTTTCAACGCTTGCTCAATAATGGAGAAGGTGATGTGATTGCTTCCAATTTAGTGGTTTCCTTGGAGGATGAGAAAAGACTCGCTTATTCGACTCCATACTACTACACACATCAAGTTTTGGTACAACGATCGAATGATACCTTAATAAAAGAACCTGCTGAATTAGCAAATCAAACAGTTTGTGTTCGAAAAAATTCCCCTTTCTCTCGACGTTTAACGGATCTTCAAGATGAAATTGGTTCACGCATCAACATTCGTTACAAAACGGAAAATCCCATCACGGAGGATTTAATTGAAATGGTTGCGAATAACGTGATTCCTTTTACCATTGCTCACGAAAACCTGGCACGAATCAGTAAGGAAATGCATCCAAACCTGAATATCGATACGCGCATCTCTTTTCAACAAAAAATTGCTTTCGGTCTGCGCTTGAATAGTCCAGAATTAAAGAAGAAATTGGACGATTTCTTAGTGTCTTATTGTGCATCTCCGGCTTATACCGATTTGAAAAAACGCTATTTTGATTACTTGGATACGAAACCAGTTGAATTTTACATTACGAAAAAAGGACACCTATCTCCGTTTGATGATGTGTTTAAGGCGGTTGCTAAAAAATATGCTTGGGACTGGAAAATCATTGCGGCAGTAGCTTTCAAAGAATCCCGTTTTAATCCAAATGCACGTGGATTCGGTGGTGCGTATGGAATGATGCAATTCATGCCAAATACGGGTCCGAGTTGTGGAGTTTTTCCTGGTTCGACGCCGGAAGTTCAAATTGCTGGTGGAATGCGTTTGTTGAATCGGACATTTAACATGTGGAAAGCAGTTCCAGATCCGGAACAACGTCTGAAATTTACACTTGCGTCCTATAACGCTGGACCATGTCACATTGAAGATGCTCAAAACTTAGCGCGTGCAACGGGATTGAATCCACTAATCTGGGATGGAAACGTGGAGGAAATGGTGCGTCACCTCGATGAACCAAAATATTACCGTTCCGAACACGTGCGCTGTGGTGCCTATCGTGGACACGCAGTTTCCTATGTGAAAAAAGTATTCGCCATTTATACGTCCTGGAAATAAATGTCTGACGTAAAAGGTAAAGTATTCATTGTTCAAGGTCCAACAGCTTCTGGAAAAACCACGCTTGCTATCCAACTTGCGAAAAAGTTCCAAACGGAAATTATCTCTGCGGATTCTCGTCAATTTTATCAGGAAATGTCTATTGGAACAGCTAAACCGAGTTCGGGAGAATTAGCGCAAGTCAAACACCATTTCGTTCATTCTCATTCGATTTACAACGAAGTTTCTGCTAGTCAATATGCTCAAGTAGCAAAACCGATATTGGATGATCTTTTGGCTCGAAATCAAGCGGCAGTGATTGTCGGAGGCTCTGGAATGTTCATCGATGCATTGACTCTTGGATTAGACGAAATTCCACATGATAAAAAAGTTCAGGAAAAATGGATTGCGTTGCATGAAACTGAGGGACTTGAATTTTTACAAAACGAATTAGCACGCTTGGACCCCGTTTATTTTGCGGAAGTGGATACCAATAACCCAGTTCGACTCATTCGCGCATTGGAAGTCATAGAACTTACACAGAAACCGTTTTCTGAATCCCGGAAAGGAAAAGTGAAATACGATTATGACATTGTGCGCTATGGCATAGCTTGGAATCGCTCGGATTTATATGAACGCATTGATCAACGCGTTGATTTCATGATCGAAGCGGGCTTGTTTCAAGAAGCAAAAGCCTTATTCCCCCTTCGGAATTTAAAAGCGTTAAACACAGTTGGGTATTCGGAGTTCTTTCGCTACTGGGAAAATGAATGCAATTTCGATGAAGCAGTAGAGAAGATCAAACAGCACACCAGAAACTATGCAAAACGTCAACTTACGTGGTTAAAACGTTACGATGATTTGGTGGAATTGAATCCCTATGCACAGGAAACACTCTTCGAACAGATGACGCGGCAATGAATATGTTCAGATCACAGAATTGATTCAAATTCCTTTGGTTAAAGAAATGTTAAAAAAAGATCAATTTGCCAAATTAAAGGCATATTCGTATCATAAAACTTACAAATACCTATGAAAAATATTCTGACATTTTTGTTTTTGGCTTGTGCGTCAATGACATACGCGCAAAAAATACGTTTGAAAGTTGAAGGACAAAAGGACACAACCGTATTTTTAATCAAATACTTTGGTTCGCGATTAAATTATGCGGACACGGCCCAAATGAAAAACGGTGAAGTTGTTTTTGATGGAAAAAAGCAAAAACCTGGAATCGTTGGATTGTTGTTGCCTGGACAAAAATATTTTGAGTTCGTGTACAACAACGAAGAAATTCACTTAGAAACGAAGGGTCCAGATTTCATGGCGAATTTGGTGATTAAAAAATCAGAAGAAAATAAAATCTTTATTCCTTACGTGAAGTACATCAGCGCGAAAAAGGGAGAAGCGAATAAATTGGCTGAACAACGTGCAAAATTGAAGGATACAGATCCTGAGTATAAGACATTAAGCACGACAATCGATGCATTGAATAAGGAAGTGGACGAATACCAAAAATCCATTGTTCAAACAAATCCTGCGATGCTCGTTGGGAAAATTGTAAAAATGTCCATTGATGTGCTTGTGCCCGAGATGCCTAAAAACGAAAAAGGAGAAGTGATCGATTCGAATTTTCGTTACAAATATTACTTCGAACATTACTGGGATAACGTTGATTTAAAAACAGATGCATTGGTGAACAATCCTATTTTCCACAATAAACTAGAATACTATTTTGGAAAAAACATGATGATTCAACATTGGGATACCATCATTAAATATGCATTCAAATTCTGTGATGGATTAGATCCAAAATCAAAAATGTATGAATACAGCGTTGGGTGGATTGCTTCCACTTATGGGAAAAGTCAAATCATGGGAATGGACAAAGTCTACATTTACATGTTGAATCGCTACTTCTGTACGACAGATCCATCCACGGGGAAATCTCCAGCAACATGGGTCGCAGAGGATAAATTTGAAGAGCTTTGCAAGGACTTGAAATGGAAAATGAACTTGGTTGTTGGTGCAAAGCCATATAACTTAATCCTTCGCGATACGTCGGATACGAAATGGTTGGACTTCTATTCATTGAAATCTGAATACACGATTTTGTATTTCTGGGATCCAGAATGTGGACATTGTAAAAAAGTAACACCGAAGTTGGTGACTTTGTACAACCAGAAATTTAAAAACCGCAACATCGAAGTATTCGCAGTTGGAAAAGGAATCGGTAAAGACTTTGAATCGTGGAAAAAGTACATCCGTGAGAATAACATGAACTTTATCAATGTGGCCGTGACCAATAGTATTTACGAAGTAGCGAAAGCAACACCGGAGAAATTGGTTCCTGTTTATGCTGGAGAAAAAGGCAAACCAACAACTTTGGAATCCTTGAATTTCCAAACAACGTATGATTTATATTCGACTCCGAGAATTTTCGTTTTAGATAAGGACAAGAAAATCATCGCGAAAAATTTATCCATTTCTCAACTAGAAGATTTGATGGATAACTTGCAAGGAAAGAAAGATTTACCAAAATTATTTCAAGAAGATAAAGAAGAAGCTGAACACATGCAGCAGAACAATTAACTTTGTTGCATGACAGATGCACTTCGCTTACATATTGATAAAAGCCAAAAAGCTTTAATTACAACACATAAATCTCCCGATGGTGATGCCATTGGGAGTGTTGTTTCATGGTATTTCTTCTTGAAAAATTTAGGAAAGGAAGCACATGTAGTCATTCCAGATCGTCCAGCAGATTACTTATTACCCTTTTTGAAGGATGTCGATTACTCCATTTTCGACCAAGGATTCCACCAAAACGTTGCAAACTTCGATACCTTGTATTGTTTGGATTACAATGGTGCAGGTCGAGTAGGGAAGGACATGGAATCGTTTGTGTTGGATTTTCCAGCAACGAAAGTCATGATCGACCACCATCCGCATCCGCAGGATTTTTGTCAAATCACCATTTCTCGTCCAGAGGTGTGTTCCACCGCTCAGTTGATCTTTGAATGCATCGAAGAAATGGGCTACATTCAGCAACTTGACGTTGCCGTTGGAAAAGGAATTTACCTTGGAATGTTGACGGATACGGGATCGTTCCGTTTTCCATCTGTGAAAGCGAAAACGCATGAGGTTTTGGCTTATTTGTTGAAAATCGGCGTTAATCATGTCGACATACACGAAGCGATTTACGATGTGAATACGGTTTCTCGATTACAATTAAGAGGTTACGCCATCGCTGAAAAACTAGAGCTTTTCCCTGGATTACCTATCGGATTAATCAGTTTAACTTTGGATGAATTACACCGTTTTCACTACCAAAAAGGCGATACAGAGGGATTGGTGAATGTCATTTTATCCATCGAAGGAATTTCCATTGCCGCTTTCTTTGTTGAACATGAGGATGGAATAAAAATTTCGTTCCGTTCCAAAGGAAAGTACTTTGTGAATGAATTTTCAGCGAAACATTTCATGGGTGGCGGACATCAATATGCCGCTGGTGGATTTTCAAATGAAACCTTATCTGTAACAATTGACCGCTTCCGTTCGTTAGTGGAAGAGTTAACACCACTGAAATGACCCGCTTACTCTATTTATTTCTTTTCATTAGTTTGATCGCTTGTCGAGCACAAAAAACGAAGGATTCCACAACGAAAAAGTGGGGAACTGCGCATTCGGTAGATTTTAATCAGGAATTGAACGCTCGAGAGGAAATTAAAATCAAGCTTTTCTTGGCACATCACCAAGAATTGAAAATGGATTCCGTAAAAAGTGAATCTGGATTGCGTTTCATGCGTTACTGCCACGGAATTGGGCCGGATCTTGCGAAAGTAGGACAGGAAGCGATTATTCGTGTGAGAATTGAGTTACTCGATGGACGTGTGTGCTATGAAACAGCCAAAGATGAAATCGAACGAGTGGTAATTGCCAAAAGTGAAAAAGAAACGGGAATTCATGAAGCCTTGCAACTCATGATGAAAGGAGATAAAGCAAAATTAATCCTTCCAAGTTATTTGGGACACGGACTTTTAGGAGATCGAATGAAAATCCCACCGCAAAGTGTTTTGTATATTGATCTTCAACTAATTGATATTAAGTAATGAATCGAATTATTCTCTGCCTATTGGTCCTGACGTTGGCTGCTTGTCACACAACGACCGGAAAGAAAACAAATCCCGTTAAAAAGGACATCCAGAAACCCTTAAAGAAGTCGGATGAAATTGAAAAGGAATTTAAATCGACAAAAGACAACCTGAAATCCTTCGAGAAAGGCAAGGTTGCAGATGTAAAAACCTTTTCAAATGGACTCGTGATCAAATGGATCTTGAAAGGAAAAGGAAGAAAATTGAAGAAAGGGGAGATGGCGCTAATCGACTACCGTTTGGCTTTGCCGGATGGAAAGATTGTCGATGGGAATAACCGCATCAACATGCCGTTTATTCCGTTTGTCATTGGATACAACATGCAAACGCCCGGTTGGGATCTTGCGCTTCAAGAATTGACGCCTGGGGATTTTGTGAAAGTGGAAATTCCAGCAGAATTGGCTTTGGGTAGCAAGGAAATCAAAGGAGTTATTCCAGCAAACTCAGCGAATTGGCTTTATGTAAAAGTCGTAGCGCTTGTAACGCCAAGTATTCATAGTGAAGGAATCACTTCATGGAAAATCAAAGATGGTGAAGGCAGTAGTTTAGCGAAGGATCCAAGCAAGGAGTTGTCCTTTCACGCAATGGTATCTACGGAATCGAAAGCGTCAGTCATGAACACACGTTTGGGGAATTATCCATTGAAATACACACCTGGTCAAAAAACCATTGTTCCAGGATTGAGAAAAATCATGAAGAATGCAAAAAAAGGCGAGCGTTATTTCATTATTTTGGATGCACCGCAAGCTTATGGTGCACGTGGATATGCGGATTTGGTGAAGCCAAATGAGCAAGTGTTTTACAATATTGAAATCATGGATATCAGGGCCATGTAAAAGGAATTCACTATCTTTGGAATCCTTATTTTTCGAACTTGACCCGTAAAATCCTACATATTGTTTTTTTCTTCGCTTGCTTAAGCTCTCAAGCATTCGCGCAACGAGCGTTGGATACTGTGGATACGGAGATTGGAAAGGTGATTATTTACTCCAATAAAACGTGGGCGCTCTATAATCCCTTTAAGTTTGATGGTATTATGAATGCTCGCATTCATAAAATCATGACGGAAGATCAGGATGTGCCTTTTACGCTGACATGGAACAATGAAGTGTGTTTTACAAGCCGAAACGATTTATCTAAGTTGAAGGACACGATTTGGTTGTGTGTGAATGATGAGCAAAATGATGGTTTTTCCATGCCGACCAAAGGAATTGTGACCTCGCGTTATGGGTATCGAAGCGGAAGGTATCACAATGGAATTGACATCGGATTGAATGTGGGTGATACAGTGTATGCCACTTGGTCCGGAAAAGTGCGTTACGCGAAATACAACGATGGCGGATTCGGGAATCTCGTAATCCTTCGTCACAGCAATGGCTTGGAAACGTTTCATGCCCATTTAAGTAAGTTTTTGGTTTATCCAGATCAAGAAGTGAAAGCTGGAGATCCTATTGGGCTAGGTGGAAATACAGGACGTTCGTTTGGACCCCATTTGCACTTTGAGATTCGTTTTTACGATGCGCCAATGAATCCAGAAGAAATCATTGATTTCGACAAACGATTTTTGAAGAATGAAAACTTGTTTGTGCACAAAGGACTCTTTCGTCCAGGAGCCAAACCGACTGATTATTACGAGGAGCATCCTGCGGAAACACCAACGGCTGTTACTCCACCACCTGTGGTTGTGCGTGCACCACAAGTTAAATATTACCAAGTCCGTTCTGGAGATACCTTAACGGAAATTGCTGACAGAAATCGAACTACTGTTTCGAAAATATGTTCGTTGAATGGAATTAAACCAACAACTGTTCTTCAAGTGGGGAAAAGTTTAAGAGTAAAATAGATGAAAAATTATTTCTTCGTATTCAGTTTTGCGTGCTTGTTTTTAACGGCCTGTTCAAACTATAACGCTGTAGTGAAAGCGGATGACTTTGCGGCAAAGTACAACCTAGCGAACGAATTGTATGATAATAAACAATACGAAAAAGCCATCGTTCTGTATGAACAAATTTACCAGCATTCGCCAAAAAGCGCAGAAGGGGAGTTGTCATATTACCGTCTGGCGAAAAGTTACTTTCAGGTAGAGGATTACTACATGGCACAGTATTATTACAGTGCATACATGCAACGTTTTCCATATAGCGCAAAGAACGAGGAAGTATTATTCATGGTAGCATTGTGCAGTGTAAAGAATTCTCCAGAGCACTCATTAGATCAATCAGAAACGGAATTAGCCATCAATAATGTTCAGCAGTTTATTGATCGTTATCCACAATCATACCTGATCGATTCGTGCAATCAAATTATCGATCAATTGCAATTTAAGTTAGAGACGAAACAATATGACCAGGTGAAGCTATACGACAGAATGGAAAACTATAAAGCCGCTGTCGCTGCTGGTGAGATGTTTCTAGAAGGACACGGGCAATCAGATTTTGCAGAAGAAATAAACTACGTAGTTGTCAAAAATTCCTATTTTTTAACAATCAATAGCATTGAGAGTAAAAAATCAGAACGATTCGAACAAACTAACGAAAGATTCCGTACCTTTGTTCTTCGTCATCCACAGTCAAAATACTCGAAAGAATTAAGTTCGTACCTTGATAAGTTGAGCGAGAACAATAACTGAAAAGTGAATTATGAGTTATAAAAACATACCAGCAGAAAAATCAACCATTACGCGTGATACCATTCGTATGGAAGAGAAAACAGGAAATATCTACCAATCGTTGGTGGCAATTTCGAAACGTGCGAATCAAATTTCTTCTGAAGTGAAAGAAGAATTGACGCAAAAACTACAGGAATTTGCATCTACAACGGATAACCTAGAAGAGGTGTTCGAAAACCGTGAGCAAATTGAAATTTCTAAGCATTACGAGAAAATGCCGAAACCAACTGCTATTGCAACGCAAGAGTTATTGGAAGACAAAATCTACATGCGTCAACCAGAAGAAAAAGAGTAATGCAAGGTAAGCGCATCCTTCTTGGAATAACAGGAGGTATTGCAGCTTATAAAATTGCTTACCTCATACGAATATTAAAAAAACAAGGGGCAGAAGTCAGAGCAATCATGACTCCTGCCTCTTCTGATTTTATCAGTCCCCTCGTCGTGTCAACCTTGACCGAAAATCCAGTTCATATTGAATTTTGGAACAAGAAAACGGGAGAATGGGCCAATCATGTTGAATTGGCGCTTTGGGCAGATGTACTCATCATTGCTCCAACTACCGCAAATACCTTAGCGAAAATGGCCAGTGGCATCTGCGACAACTTGTTGCTTGCTACGTATTTTTCCATGAAAGGAAAAACAATCATTGCACCAGCCATGGATTTGGACATGTACCAACATCCAACTGTGAAACGCAATATGGATACCTTGCTTTCTGATGGCGTTTCGATTATTCCTGCAACCGAAGGATCATTAGCAAGTGGTTTGGAAGGACAAGGACGTATGGAAGAGCCAGAGAATATTGCCGCGTATCTTCAGGATTTCTTTCACTTGACTAAAACCGAACGAACCAAGCGCGTGTTGATTACCGCTGGACCAACGTATGAAGCAATTGATCCTGTACGCTTTATTGGAAATCATTCCAGTGGGAAAATGGGCTATGAATTAGCATCCGCTTGCTTGGCAATGGGATATCAAGTGCTATTGGTGAGTGGACCAACATCTATACAGTTGACACATCCGAATTTACAACTGGTAAAGGTGCAATCAGCAAAAGAAATGTTAGAAGCGGTTCAAGAACATTGGAATACCTGTCACCTTGGTATATTTAGTGCAGCTGTGTCGGACTATCGTCCAGAAAACGTCGCGGAACAAAAAATCAAAAAACAGGCGGACGATCACATCTTGCATTTGGTGAAGAATCCAGATATCTTAACTTGGGCATCGGGAAATCGAAAAAATCAACAAATTGTCGTCGGATTTGCGCTGGAAACAAATAATGCGATAGAATATGCGTTAGATAAATTGACGCGTAAAAATCTTGACTTCATCGTTTTAAATGAGTTTGTAAAAGATGTAAGTGGTTTTCAAGCGGAAACAAATAAAATTACTATTTTCGATAAGGAGAAATCTGCCGTTGAATTCCCGTTGAAATCAAAAAAAGAAGTGGCTAAAGACATTCTGTCTATCGTATTAAAAGATTAAAAATGAAAGGATTAATTATTTTATTGTTGGCGTTATTAGGAATATCTATTTCCTATGCACAAGAACTAAATTGTCAAGTTTCTGTCCTTGTGGATGCAAAAGTGGAGGTTTCTTCCACCGAAAAGGAAATCATCAAACAGATGGAACAGAGTATTTTCGATTTAATGAATAATACGCAATGGACAAAAGATAAATTCAAGACGGAAGAACGCATCAAATGCAACATTCAGATTCAAATTCGTGAAATTCCATCAACCGGTACGTACAAAGGATACATTCAAGTTCAATCGACACGTCCTTCCTTTAATTCGAGTTATAATACCATTTTATTGAATTTCGAAGATGAGAATTTCGCAGTTTCCTTTTCTCGAAATGCTGTCCTAGTTTATGCGCAAAATCAATACCGTGATAACCTAACGTCGATTCTAGCTTTTTATGCTTATTACATGATTGGTTTAGATTATGATTCGTTTTCTTTAAAAGGTGGAACGCCTTATTTTATTGAAGCACAATCCGTTGTGACAAACGCACAGGTCGGAGGCGCTCCTGGATGGAAATCCTCTGAATCTGGAAAACGAAACCGCTTTTATTTGGTCGATAACATCTTACAACCGGTATTTGATCCGATGCGCGAATGCCTTTACATGTATCACCGCAAAGGAATCGATAAATTATACGAGGACAAAGTTGCAGGTAAAAAAGCGATTTATGATGCGTTAAACAAATTAACACCACTCGCTGCAACACGTCCAAATGCCGTCAACTTATTGAGCTTTCTTTTCTGTAAGATTCCGGAGTTTAAAAATGTGTTTTCAGATTCGGAACTTAAAGAGAAACAAGACTTGGTGGCACTTTTGAAGAGATTAGATTCCGCAAATTCAGCTCGTTATCAGGAAATTTTAGACTAATGTTAGCCGCACTTCGCATTTCAAATTTTGCCTTGATTGACGAAGTTGAATTGAACTTTCAATCGGGATATACCGTTCTGACCGGGGAAACTGGATCTGGAAAATCGATTTTATTACATGCTTTGCAATTGATTTTAGGCGAACGCGCAGAACTTACTGTCATTGGTCCATCATCACCAAAAGCCATCGTAGAGGCAAATTTCAACCTAAATGAATCCTACCTTTCCTTTTTTGAAGAACATGACTTGGATTACGATGCTCAAACCATCATTCGTCGAGAAATTGCGAAGGAAGGTAAGTCAAGAGCGTTCATAAACGACGTTCCAGTTTCCTTGCAGACCTTGAAACTATTGACTTCAAGATTGGTTCAAATTCACTCGCAATACAATACCCTGGAACTGAAATCGAAATCCTTTCAATTGGAATTGATTGATGTCCTTACTGGACTTGTTTCCGAACGCAAAGCATTTGAAAAAAAGTATGCAGCGTTTGAATCCATTTCGAAGGAATTAAAATCTTTGGACGATAACTATCACTCGGCAGTTCAAGCAGAGGATTATGATCGTTTTATTCTGGAAGAATTACAAGAATTGTCCTTGGGTACAACGGATTTTACCCAGTTGGAAATAGACATTACCCGAATGGAAAATGCGTCTCAAATCCTTCAGGTTTTTGGAGAAATGAGTCAAATTACTGCGGAAAACGGCACCTATGAACAATTGTATCGCCTAAAGGCAAGTGTAGATAAACAATCAAGTTACGATCCACAGTTGTTATCGATGAAAGAACGCTTGGATTCGATTTTACTCGAACTAAAGGAACTTGCCATGGAAGCTGATGATGCGATTGATCAATTAGATGTAAATGAATCAGAAAAAGCGTCCATGATGGAAAAATGGAATGCGTTTAATAAGACTTTGAATAAACATCGTTTGAGTTCGGTGGAGGAATTAACCGCGATGTATGAGCAATTGATGCGCAAACTCAATTCACTGGATGAATTGTTGCACGCATGTACCCAAAAGCGAAATGAACATTCCCAACTTCAATCCGAATTGTGGAAAGATGCAAAATACCTTCAGGAACAACGACAAAAACGAATTCCTGCCATATTAGCGGTGCTACAAGACCGTTTAAAAGAATTAAAATTACCGCATACAACTTTGAAGTTTGAATTGAGCGAATTAAGTGAGTTTAATCGAACCGGTTGTACAGGAGTTGAGTTTTTGTTTTCAGCCAATTATGGAATCGAAGCAGTGCCAATTGAAAAAGCAGCAAGTGGGGGAGAGTTGTCCCGTTTGATGTTGGCCTTGCAACAGTTAATTTCCGAAAAACAAGACTTACCGACCATTTTCTTTGATGAAATTGATACGGGAGTATCTGGTGATGTCGCTCTAAAAATGGGACAATTACTAGAGAAAATGGGTGAAACTGTTCAACTCATGGCCATTTCACATTTACCACAAGTGGCAGCACGCGCGGCACACCACATGGTCGTGGCGAAAGAATTGCGCAACGAACGTATGCAAACAACCGTGCGGGTTTTGGAGTCAAGTGAACGTCCAGAAGAAATTGCACGCTTGATGAGTGGTGAAGTCATCACCGAAGCAGCGCTTCAAAATGCCCTTAACTTGTTGAGCGAAAAATGAGTGCAGGTAACTATCAGCAATGGTTGAAGGAGCAAAACTATCCAACTTTTGCACATGGTGATTCTTTTGTCTTTTTAGGCAGTTGTTTCTCCGATGAACTTGGACAAATTATTCGTTCCAATGGCTTTGAGTCTTTGGTAAATCCCGGTGGAACCATTTTTCATCCGCTTGCCATAGCGAAAATCATTCACTGGTGTTTCGATGAATCCATTTCCTTTCGCATTTTGCAGCAGGAAGACATCTTCTTTGCATGGGAATTATCTGGTACGGTATACGGAATGAGTCCGGATGAGTTGAACAAGAAAATGGAGAAACTCCGAATGGAACTAAAGTCCTTTATGCGGAAAGCCACACATTTATTCGTTACGTTCGGCAGTGCTTGGGCGTATCGCTTGCGTTCAGATGGTGAAATCGTAGCCAATTGTCACAAACAAAATAGTCAACTTTTTCAAAAAGAAAATAGTCAAGTAGCGGAGATTGTTACTTCTTGGAAATCCGTTATTTCCCTGTTAAAAAAGGAGAATCCAACGTTGAACGTTTTTTTCACGGTGAGTCCAGTTCGTCACATCAAGGATGGCTACATCGAAAACAATCGCAGCAAAGCGCGTTTATTGATGGCTGTCGAGGAGTTGCAAGCGGAGTCGGACGTTTATTATTTCCCTGCGTACGAATTTGTGTTGGACGATCTTCGTGATTACCGATACTTTAAATCCGATGGAACCCATCCAACTCAGGAAGCGGTAAGCGAATTATGGGACTTTTTTCAATCCAGTTTCTTTCGCGAAGATACCATCGAATTACTCGTCAATTGGGAACAGATTCGTCAAGCCGAACAGCATAAAATCTTGTATCCCAAAAGTCAAGCGGCACGCAAGCACATGGAAAATACCATGAAACGCAAAGCACAATTTCTAGCCGCTCATCCCACGTTTTTCCTTTCTTAATTTCTAATCAACTGATTTCTTTTTGTCGGATATAATCGTTTAATAACCGACTAATTTCATGACTTCCATCGATATTTATCTGATGATTGGATGCTTATCCATTCATGTATTTTTTAAGTATTATAAAAAAACGAAGCAATGGAATTAGCACACATTAAGGACTGTATTCATGAAGTAAGAGGAATGAAAGTTATGTTGGATGTGGATTTAGCACGAATTTATCAAGTGGAAACGCGCGTATTGAAACAGGCGGAACGTCGGAATATTGATCGCTTTCCAAGTGATTTTATGTTTGAAATAAATCAAGAGGAATGGGGAGTTTTAAGATCACAATTTGTGACCTTAGAAATTGGAAGAGGAAAGCACTCCAAATATTTACCATTTGCTTTTACGGAACAAGGTTTCGCTATGTTAAGTGCGGTTTTGAATTCCCGAAAAGCCCTTGAAATGAGTATTCAAATCATGCGTGCCTTCGTGCACATGCGTCAGGGGGCTTTGTTGCACGAGGAACTCGCAATACAATTACGCAATATGGAAAAACGCTACGACCGAAAATTTGTCGATATCGAACAGGTTTTGACGTATTTAATGCAAAAAGATCAAAAGAAGGTGAGTCAGTTGAACCGTTCAAAAATTGGATTTAAAGTTTAAGTAATAAAAGATAGAAAAATATTGAGGACGCAATTTGCGTCCTCAAAGAAAGGATGTATTGTAATTGATTATTTGTTTTATGGGAACAGTGAATATTTATGAATTAAGAATTTAAATGATTAAAAAATGGAATTGGTTAAAATAAAAGAAAACATTCATGAGCTTCGTGGTCTGAAAGTTATGTTGGATATGGATTTGGCTAAAATGTATCAAATAGAAACAAAGCGATTAAAAGAAGCTGTTCGTAGAAATTCACGACGTTTTCCTCCAGATTTTATGTTTGAACTAACTTCAAATGAATGGGAAAACTTGAGGACGCAATTTGCGTCCTCAAGTTGGGGAGGTAAAAGATACCTTCCTTTTGCGTTTACAGAACAGGGAATCGCCATGTTGTCAAGTGTACTTCATTCAGATGTAGCAATTGAAATAAACATTTCCATCATGCGCGCTTTCTTACACATGCGTCAGTGGGCTCTATCGCACGAGGAACTCGCTATACAATTACGCAATTTGGAAAAACGCTACGACCGAAAATTTGTGGACATCGAACAGGTTTTGACGTATTTAATGCAAAAGGACCAAAAGAAGGTGAGTCAGTCGAATCGTTCAAGAATTGGATTTAAAGAATAAGAAATGGAATTAGTACAATTCAAAGAAAGCATCCATGAGGTGCATGGAATGAAAGTAATGTTGGATATAGATTTAACACGTATTTATGAAGTGGAAACGCGCGTATTGAAACAGGCTGTTCGAATGAATATTGATCGCTTTCCCAGTGATTTTATGTTTGAATTAACCGAGAAAGAAATGACAAACTTGACATCACAAAATGTGACATCAAGTTGGGGTGGACAACGATATAAATCATTTGTCTTAATTGAATGGATTATTCTTTTTTTCTTGATTAAATAACACATTTATAATTTGTTTAAAGTAAATAATAATTTACCTTTGTTATGAAATCCTCAGAAGCATTTCGAATACTTCAAAAAGATGGTTGGTATCCAATTTCTCAAAAAGGATCTCATGTAAAACTTAAACATCACTCAAAACTGGGTGTGATCATCTTTCCTAATCATGGAAGTCAAGAGTTAGGAAAAGGTCTAGAGAAAAAATTATTCAAACAAGCAGGAATTAAATGATGAAACCGTTAAAGAAAAAAATAGAAGTCACAGTTGAAAAAACGAATACAGGATATTCGGCGTATGCTGAACCCCTAAGTGTTTATAGCACAGGTGGAAACATTTCGGAACTTTACATAAATTTATTAGAGGCATTAAACTTTGCCTATGAAGAGTTAGGGTATGAAGTTAGTACCGATAATATTAAATTAAATTTGGATTTAAAACAGTTTTTTCAATATTACAAAGTGTTGAATGCAAATTTTTTAGCTCAGAGAATCGGAATGAACCCAACACTTTTATCACAATACGTGCGCGGAAAAAAACATCCTTCGGCTAAACAAACGGATAAAATCATTAAAGGTATTCAAACCATTGGAAAAGAACTGTCAGAGATAAGTCTCGTTTAACCTAGCTTATTTCTTGACTGGAAAAACGCTACGACCGAAAATTTGTGGACATCGAACAGGTATTGACGTATTTAATGCAAAAGGACCAAAAGAAGGTGAGTCAGTCGAACCGTTCAAGAATTGGATTTAAAGAATAGTTCTCTAGAGTAAGTATAAAATCACAAGTGGTGCTGTTTAAATAGTGTATTCGGTGTATAAAAATTAGTTATTTTTATGCTGCTCATCAGGGATGAATTGAATTTAGATGAAAGCTTAAGCGAATTCGGTTCGATCATTTATCTTAAAATAAAGAATACCATGACCCCATTAAAACCAAATGGACCACGCGCCAAGAACGCAATGACATTAATCTGGATCATATTTGCTTTGGAAATTATTTCCTTCATTTCAGGTTACTTCCAATATGATTTACTTGAATCTGCAGCGAATGGTGCATCAATAACCCCGGTTACTGCCACATTAAATGATTTGAGGGAGCAAATCATTGGAATTATTTATTTGATTGTATACATTATTTCAATTGTCACCTTCATTCAATGGTTTAGAAGAGCGTATTACAATTTACAGCTGAAAGTCCCGAACCTTTTGTTTACTGATGGATGGGCAGCTGGAAGTTGGTTCGTTCCCATAATTAGTTTATTTCGTCCCTATCAAATCATGGAAGAATTATATAATGAGTCCAGTGATTTATTAGAGAAAAAAGGGCTCAATGTGAATGGTTTGTCAACTAAATATCTTTTTTGGTGGTGGGCACTTTGGATTTTAAGTAGTTTGGTTGGACAAGTTGTCATACGTTATACATTGAATGCCGAATCTCTTGATGACATGATTTTCGCTACGACATCAGGTATGTTTCAAAACATCATCAATATTCCACTTGCGTTGTTGGCGATCAAAGTCATCAAGGACTATTCAAAAGTGGAGCCGATTTTATTCGATATGAAGGATGAAGAAGAAGTGCAAGAAGAAACCTTGATTGCGGAATAAATCGCTTTATGCCACAGAAAGAAAAAACCATGTTAACAATCAGTTGGTACATTGGACTAACAGCCTTCGTTGGTGGATGGTTGATTTTCCTTACCTGGACCGCCTGCAGGTACTTTTTTGCCTTCGATTTCTTTCTATTTGAAATAGTTGGCTTTTGGTGGATGGTCGTTTTCTTTTGGTTGTGTCTCCTCGCACTCGCTTTGTTGATCATCTATGTTCTCATCAATCGAAAACAGCTGCATAAAAAGATGCTATATACCACGTTCATTATACTCATCAATATCCCATCCGTTTTATTTATTCTAGATGCCCACTATCGAATCAGTAATTTGGTGTTTGTCAAGCTAGACAATCACTCTGGAAAGGAATTTGAACAGCTCATACTTAAAGGAAAGTATAAATCGTGGAAACTAGAAGGTCTTTCCAAGGGCTCGGCCTTGATTTTTAATTACGATCCCGATTTTTTCATTGCGGACGCTAGGTCTTATTCAGAACCTGATTCCTTGAAGTTGTTTCTTCAAAATCATGGGAAAATCGATACGCTTGACTTTCCTGAAATGGATTTTGGTGCTTGTCACACGCTTGTGTTGGATAAAAAGTTGAAGTTGCATTCGGTCGTTCAATAAATATGAGACACATGAACTATTGTGAATTTACTTTTGTACTCCTTTTGATGGTTACAGCCTGTCAAAATCCGGAAGCTAAAACGGTCGTTCATCAAAAGAATCATTTGCATGAAAAAGTTGCGGTTTCAGGTGAGACCCAATGAAATGAAACCCATAAACAGATCAGAAGATTATCGCAACTCCCATTCCTGATCAAATTGCTTCAAGAATTCCAACATAAACTGATGTCTTTCTTCGGCAAGTCGACGAGCAGTGGATGTTTCCATGCGGTCTTTGAGTAACAAGAGTTTTTCGTGGAAATGATTGATGGTGTGGCTTTTTGCCGCTGCGTATTCCTCTTTGCTGGCGTGAAGTAGGGGGGCGATGCTCGGATCGTACAGTGGACGTGCTTTGCTTCCGCCATAGGAGAAGGCACGTGCAATGCCTATTGCTCCAATGGCGTCTAAACGATCTGCATCACGGACAATCTTTCCTTCGATGGATGTTGCTTCGTCTGAAACGAGCGCTCCTTTGTAGGAAACGACTTGAACGATTTTTGCAACACGGTCAGCCAATTCGAAAGGACAATTCAATTGATTGAGTAAATTCAGGACTTCTCGCGAACCTGCGTCAAAATCTCCACCATTGTATTTGTGGTCCGAATAGTCGTGAAGTAAGGCAGCAAGAGAGATTTCATTCGCATTTCCTCCCTCAATCGTTTGCAAGTAAAGTGCTGTTTGCCAAACGCGCTTGATGTGAAACCAATCGTGGCTGCCTTCTAGTCCCGTGAATTTTGCTTCAACGAGCTGAGCAACTTGATCGATTAAATGCGTCATTAGATTTTGGTAAAGCGTTTCGTTGACGCAACACCGTTCATGGTGCAACGAATCAAGTACATACCTGTTGGAAGTGCCTGAACATTTATGTAGCTTGTTGTTGTTGTTTCGAGTAACATTCCATTCAAATCCAAAAGTTCCATTTTCTCCAATTTTTGTGATCCAGATACAAAGATCATGTCTGAACTTGGATTGGGGTATACCACAAAACTGATTGGACTAGACTCATGAAGTCCAACAGGATCGTCTTTGCGCACTTCGATATCATCCATGTACAATTTGTATCCATCCAACGATCGATTCACAAAAGCCACGTAAATCGTTTGATCGTGGTATCCTTCTGTGAATAAATTCACTTCGCGATTCGTCCATTCAAAATTTTCTTCTTTGATGTATCCTATCGTATCCGTAAAACTAGCAAGCTGATTGTCCGTAGTTGATACCAACACCAAATAATCATCTGGATAAGATGGATCTTGTGATTTTGCATTCCATTCAATGTAATTTCCGAAAGCACCTAGAGCTAGGGGAGGAGTGATCATCCAACGACTTGCAGAATCCATCGTGGTGAAGAAAGAAGTAGAAGCAGCTACTGTATCCAAAGCGTTTTCCGGATCAACAACGGTAATCCAAGCGCTGGTAAATTCCGCAACCAATGCATCCGGTGTATGTCCGTCATTGTCCACCAGTGTATAGTTTGCTGGAATTCCTTGTTGGAAATCAGTCGATAAAATGACTGTTTGCGCGAACGCAGGTAACATGGACCAAAGAAAAGCAAGAGTAAGTAGTTGTTTCATACTGTAAAATTAAGGTTTAATGTAGCAAGTTCCAAGAACACGAATCCGCTCACATTTTGTTACTTAGTCGACTAAAGTGATTAGGATGTCGTTAAATTCTTGGTAAAAGGAATCAAACTCCATTAAATGTTTTTGAAAGAAGCCGTAAATCTTTGGCCAGTCCGCTTTTTCGTAGAAATTCACATCTGCCAATTCCCAGGAAATACGTCCGATCGTGAGTCCTTCAGCATTGTGAAAAGCGGGATCCCATGAAGTTGGAATGGACATCGCATTTTCCAATACGACTTTCAATTCCGTTAATTGTTCCCAAACAATGGCTTGAATTCCAGCATCTTTGAATTGGACATCGAAACAAATAGCCGTTTGATGACCAGTACAAATCATCCGTAAATAGGTGTTTTTTACTTGTGTAGGATAACTTGCCCAATTCACTCGGCGTCCAGTGCTCGACATTTGTCCGCGCATGTGATCCTTAAAACCAGACCAAAATGCTTCGTTAAATGCTTTACGTTCTTCCTTTGGAAGCATGCTTACTTATTTCCTTTTGCGTAATCCGCTAAAAACTGTTGTAAACCTAAATCTGTCAATGGATGCTTCGCCAATGCTTTGATGGCACTCAATGGTCCGGTCATCACGTCCGCACCAATTTCCGCACAGTGAATGATGTGCATTGGGTGACGAACAGAAGCAGCAAGAATTTCTGTGTCAAATGCGTAGTTATCGTAAATCACACGGATTTGTTGAATCAATTGAATTCCATCGGTTGAAACATCATCTAAACGACCCAAGAACGGTGAAATGTACGTCGCTCCAGCTTTCGCAGCCAATAACGCTTGTCCAGCAGAGAAGATTAAGGTACAGTTCGTACGAATTCCTTTCGAAGCAAAATACTTAATCGCTTTGATTCCTTCCAAAATCATTGGTATTTTCACCACGATGTTTTTGTGCAAAGCAGCTAATTGCTCACCTTCGCGAACCATTCCTTCGAAATCCGTAGAAATGACTTCTGCACTCACGGGACCATCAACGATATTGCAAATCGCTACGTAGTGATTCAAAATGTTTTCCGCTCCAGTGATTCCTTCTTTCGCCATCAAAGATGGATTGGTTGTTACACCATCAAGGATTCCTAAATCGTATGCTTCTTTAATTTCTGCGAGGTTTGCAGTATCAATGAAAAATTTCATGGGTCTTATTTTTTGTTTTTGTTCATTTCCAATTGCTTGCGTTGCATTTCTTCCAATTTTTCTTGAAAACGCGATTTTTTCTTTGTCTTTTCTCCACCTGATTTGTTCGCTTTGCGTTCTGCCATTTTTACTCGAAGTTTATCTTCATCCACAAAGAAATGTTTGATAACAACCATCATTAAAATGGAAATCAAGGTCGAAATAAAGTAGTAGTAACTTAATCCAGCAGAGTAGTTGTTGAAGAAGAAAATCATCATTACTGGGAAGAGGTACATGATTACTTTCATGTTCGGCATTCCAGGTTGTTGTGGTTGTTGCACATTCCCACTATTCATGAAGGTATACGCTAACGTCGTTCCAGCCATTAACAAGGTGAATAAACTCACGTGATCACCATAAGGCCAGATGGGGAATCCAAAATCAAAAATGGAATCATACGAACTTAAATCTTCCGCCCACATAAATTCCTGTTGACGCAACTCAAATGCAGCAGGGAAGAAACGGAATACGGCAAGTAGAATCGGCATTTGAATCAACATTGGAACACATCCTGCTAATGGACTCGCGCCGGATTCCTTGTACAGACTCATCATTTCCATTTGCTTTTTCATAGCATCCTCTTGTTTTGGATACTTTGCAGTCAGTTCGTCTACTTCTGGTTTCAGGATGCGCATTTTCACGGAAGAAACAAACATCTTCCATTGAATTGGCATCAAAATCAATTTCAAAATCAAAGTAAGAATCAAAATCGCAATTCCAATTCCCATTCCGTAGTCTACAAGTAAAGTGAAGATCGGTTGAACGGCGTACAAGTTGATCCAACGGAACAAGCCCCAACCGAAGTTCAGGATATCGTCGTAGTTGCTGTTGTACGTTTTCAGTAATTCGTAGTCATTTGGACCAAAGAACCAATTGAATGAAGCTTTGTTATTTGTGAAATCCAAAGCCATTGTCGCGCTGTATCCTTTTAACAAAGTCCAGCTTTTGTGTTGATTTCCTTTAAAGGTATTGATTCTGAATTTCGTTCCTTTCTTTGGAAAAGCGTTATCAGGTTTCAAAATAGAGGAGAAGTACGATTGTTTGAACGCAACCCACTCGATGTCGTCCTCTGCAGCTTGATTGTCATTGCTTGTCTCACTCAAATAATCCAATCCTTCGTTCTTCTGATTGAAACAAACGGTAGAAACTCGGCGTTGCTCACTAAATAATCGTTCCGTTTTGTTGTAATCAGCTTTCCAGTTTAATTGAATGTTATCCGTTGCAACACCTTTTAAATCAACTAGTTCAACATTGTAATCTAAATCATAGTTTTTATTCAAAGAATAGGTCTGACGAACTTTTCCTCCAGCTAATGGAGCTTCGAATACGATGGATTTAGGATCTTGCTTCACGACTTCGAATAAGTAATTGCGCGTGTGAAGTTTTTGATTTCCAACAGGAATGACAAGTTGATTGTAAGCGTTTCCATTTTTAAACAAACACAATTCAGCATCTCGTTTGTCTGCAAAGTCCTTGTAGGACTTATATTTTTTCAAATATACTGCAGCGACAATTCCACCTTTTGTATTGAAATCCACATGAAGGACATCGTTCTCAAGGCTGATGATTTTTCCCGCAGCAACTTTTTTCGCTTGTTGTGTTTTCTCCTTTGGGGTGATTTCCGATCCTGCATTCGCAGAAACCGCTGTGTGGTCTTTTTCCTTGTTCGCAGGTTTATCAATTACTTTCGTCGTTGATGCCTTTGCTTTTTTCTTGTAATCATCCGCTGATGGTTGATTCATGATGGAGAAAACCGTGAGGATGAGTCCAATCAATACAAGTCCGGTTACCGAATTACGATCCATGTTTTTTCTTTTACTTTTTATTAGTCAATGCCGCTTTAATAAACGCGACGAAAATAGGGTGGGGTTGAGCCACGGTACTTTTATATTCAGGATGAAATTGAACGCCAACAAACCAAGGGTGAGTAGGGACTTCAACGATTTCTACCAGTCCTGTTTTTGGATTTTTTCCTGTTGCTGTCATTCCAGCTGCTTCGTAAGCGGCTAAATAATCGTTGTTAAATTCATAACGGTGACGGTGACGTTCAGAGATTTTATTTGTGTTGTAGGCCAAACCTGCATTTGACTTTGGTTTCAATTCACATTGGTACGCACCTAAACGCATGGTTCCACCCATATTGGAGATTTTTTTCTGCTCCTCCATCATGGAAATCACTGGTGCATTTGTTTTTTCGGACATTTCTGTCGAATGGGCATCGCCTAAATTCAATACGTTGCGAGCAAACTCAATCACCGCACATTGCATTCCTAAACAAATTCCCAAGAAAGGAATGTTGTTTTCACGTGCGTGTCGAACTGCTTCGATTTTCCCTTCAATTCCTCGGGAACCGAATCCCGGTGCGACTAGAATTCCATCCAATCCGGATAATTCTGCAGCAATGTTTTCCGGAGTTAATTCTTCGGAGTGAATCCATTTGACGTTCACTTTTGTTTCATTGGAAACGCCAGCGTGAATAAACGCCTCACTGATGGACTTGTATGAATCTTTCAATTCAACATATTTTCCCACCAATCCAATATTTACTTCGTGTTTTGGATTTTTCAAACGCTCGAGGAACGATTTCCAATTATCCAAATTGGGTTTAGATTTTTTTGATAAGCCTAATTTATCCAACACAACTGAATCCAATTCTTCACCATGCATCAATAACGGAACATCGTAAATAGAAGATGCATCGCGCGCCTCAATGACAGCATTTACAGATACATTACAGAATTTCGCAATTTTTTGACGTAGTCCAAAATCCAACTCATGTTCCGTACGGCAACATAAAACGTCCGGTTGAACACCGAGTTCTAATAGTTGTTTAACAGAGTGCTGTGTCGGTTTTGTTTTTAATTCACCGGCTGCGGACAAATACGGAATCAAGGTTAAGTGTACAACGACGCAATCACTTTCAAATTCCCAAAGCATTTGACGAACAGCTTCCACATAAGGCAATGATTCGATGTCACCAACTGTCCCACCGATTTCGGTAATGACGATGTCGTATTTACCATGTTTCGCCACCATTTGGATGCGTTCCTTGATTTCATCCGTGATGTGAGGAATTACTTGAACCGTTTTACCCAAATAATCTCCACGACGTTCCTTCTCAATCACAGACTGATAAATTCTACCGGTTGTTACATTGTTCGCTTGAGAAGTTGGCACATTCAAGAAACGCTCGTAGTGACCTAGGTCAAGATCTGTTTCTGCTCCATCGTCCGTAACGTAACATTCTCCATGTTCATATGGATTCAATGTTCCCGGATCGATATTGATATACGGATCTAATTTTTGAATGGTTGTGGAATATCCGCGCGCTTGTAACAGCTTCGCAAGAGATGCGGCAATGATGCCTTTGCCTAAAGAAGAAGTAACGCCCCCGGTTACAAAAACATACTTGGTTGAATTGGACATAAATAAATTTGTAACTACGGGAGACAAAGTTAATACATCCTTTGCACTTGTCTAGACAAATGTTAACAAAAAAGAAGATTGTTTATTTCTTTTTATGCCAAACGAAATAATCCTGCTTTTGCGTTGGACGATTTTCTTCAATTTCTCGAAGTGGTTCACAAGGTAGGAGGGAAGCGTGACAATCTGCCGGAAGTTGCTGGTATAGTGCAGTTCCTTCGGTTTTCCATTGGATCATTTCATCGCTGACTTCCTTCACGATTTTCGCTGGATTCCCGACCACCACGCTGCGTGAAGGGATAGTTGTGTTTGCTGGAACGAAACAAAGTGCGCCAACAATGGATTCTTTTCCAATCACGACATCATCCATGATGACACTGTTCATCCCAATTAAGCAATTTTCTTCGATGATTCCTCCGTGAATAATGGCACCGTGTCCGATGTGCGCTCCTTTCTTTAAATGCACCGTTGTTCCTGGAAACATGTGAATCGTACAGTTTTCCTGTACATTGCAGCCATCTTCGATAATGATTTGTCCCCAATCGCCACGAATCGCCGCACCGGGACCAATGTAAACATGTTCTCCAATGATGACATTCCCCGTCACACAGGCTTGCGGATGAATGAAACTAGATGCTTTGACAACAGGAATGAATCCATTAAAAGAGTAGATGGCCATGAAACTGATTTTAGGCGAAATTAAACAAAAGTTCAAAAGGAAACCATATTATTATGTTAAATAGACTTTGGTAACACAAGTTACTGAAGAGAATCATCCAATCCGTATCTTTGTGTCCTAAAATAGAACGTATGAAATTTATCATGTCAATTTTACTTATTGGATTATCAGCAGTATCGTGTGCACAGAAACGTGTATCTCAAACAGAATTTAAAAAATTAATGAAAGATCCATCTGCACAGATTGTAGATGTACGAACGTCTAAAGAAGTAGGAGAAGGAAAAATTTCGGGCTCCATGAACATCGATTATTTTTCAGCTTCGTTTATGGCTACGGCTGAAAAGAAATTAGACAAGAGCAAACCAGTATTGGTGTATTGTGCTGCAGGTGGAAGATCGGCGAGTGCAGCGAAAGATTTGAAGAAAGCAGGATTCAAAAAAGTGTACGACTTAGAAGGTGGATACGACGCCTGGAAGGAGTAAAGAATTTGAGGGGTTGTTTTGAGCAATCCCTTTCTCTTTAAATATCTATTTAACATAATATTAATTATAACGCAATAATGTGAATATGGAAATAAAATGAACTCAATTGATTTTCCTTTGTTTAAAGGCTATTAGCGTTACAAGTAGACATTTATAGTAACTTTGTTTTTATGCACACAACGGATTCACAAACACTGAACGATTTAGAATTTCAACTCATACGAGAATGGTTGGAATCTTTTTGTGTGGGTCCAAGTGCAAAAGCAAGCGCACAAAAACTAACGCCAGGAAATCGATTCAAACTAATTCGCACAGAATTAAATCGTTTGAACGAATTTAAATCCATCCGAATGCACGGCGAGAAATTTCCTGCATTGGATTTTGAAGAACTCGAAACGGAAATTCGTTTGCTAGGAATTCAACAAGCCGTTATTCCAATTGAAGGATTTCGTCGCTTGTATCAAGCATCTGATTTAGTAAATCACCTGATTCAATTCTTTGACAAAGCCTTGTTCCAATATCCCTTATTGAAAGAACTTACCGACGAAGTTTATTTCACGAAGGAAATCCTGACGGAGATTGACAAAGTCTTTGACCGAGCTGGAAATGTAAAGGATGATGCTTCACCAGCTTTAAAGGAAATCCGTGGACGCATTAAAACATTGCGCGTACAGATCAACCGGAATTTCGACCGTGAATTACGCAAATACAACAAGGATAAAGTCCTAGGAGAAACGTTGGAAGGATTCATCAATGATCGACGTGTATTAACCGTTCAGTCTACGTTTAAACGAAAAGTCCCGGGAAATATTCATGGGTCTAGTAAAACGGGTAGCTTGACATTTGTCGAACCCGTGGTCAACGTTCCTTTAAACAACGAATTAGAATTCCTGTTCGACGATGAACGCAAGGAAATCCACCGCATATTACAAGTGTTAACAGCGACTATCGCGCATTTTAAACCCTTGATTGAAGCGTATCAAAGGTTGCTTGTTCAGTTGGACTTCATCAACGCAAAATGTAAGTTGGCACTCGATTTAAATGCGAATTTACCGACAATCGGACAAACAACTGGATTCCATATCAAGGATGCCTTCCACCCTATTTTGTGGAAATCCAATCAGGCTTCGGGAAAAACGACTTTTCCTCAATCCGTTAGCATGACGCCCAGCGAACGCTTACTTGTTATCTCTGGTCCAAATGCAGGCGGGAAAAGCATCACTTTAAAGACCGTTGGATTGCTGCAAATGATGTTGCAAGCTGGACTATTAGTTCCAGTAAACGAAAACAGTACGATGTGCTTTTTTAGCACAATTTTATCTGATATCGGCGATAATCAATCCATTGAAAATGAATTAAGTACGTATTCTTACCGTTTGCAAAGAATGAAGTACTTTTTGGAGCTTGCAAATCACCAGTCCTTGTTGCTTTTAGATGAATTTGGAACAGGATCTGATCCAGAATTAGGTGGAGCACTTGGTGAAGTATTCTTCGAGCAAATTTACCGCTTGAAATCCTTCGGTGTCATTACCACGCATTACGGAAACATCAAATTGAAAGCGAGTGAATTACCGCATGCGCAGAATGGATGCATGTTGTTCAACGAGAAGAACTTACAGCCTTTGTATCAGTTTTCTACGGGTCAACCAGGAAGTTCCTTTACCTTTGAAGTCGCCCAAATGAACGGTATTTCCAAAGAATTGATTGAAGACGCGAAAAGCCGACTCGATCAAAAGAAAGTCAAATTGGATACCTTGTTGAATTCCTTGCAAAAAGAACGCAATCAATTACTCGAAAAATCCCGAAAGTTCGACCGTGTCTCTACGGAAGCCATTCGAGCGAAAGCAGAATATGAATCTAAGGAGTCCAAGTTGGATAGCCGTTTAACGCAGGTGAATCAAGTAACGGAAGTAAACAGCAAGCAATTACAGGCTGGGAAGAAAATGCTGCAATTCATTGAGCATTTCAATGCAAAATCGCGAAAAAAGGATGCGAATACCCTTCTTTTTCAAGAATTGACGCAATTCCTCCGCATGGAGAAATCCAAAACGGAAATCAAAAAACAGGAAACGGTCGAGCCAAAGAAACCAACCAAGAAACAACAAGAGAAAGTAGAAACGTATCAGCAGGAACTTATCGAGGTTGGATGTCAAGTCCAGTTAATCCAAACAAATCGCATTGGCATCGTAGAAGAGATGAAAGGCAAGCAGTTATCTGTCATCTTTGGTCAAGCGCGGATAAAAGTCAGCTTGGATAAGTTGCGATTCTTGAAAAAATAAATCCAAGCAAGATTAATTCTATATTAAATCAAGCGATTTCCATTATTTGTAACAAGAATCACTTATAAATCTCTTGGAATTCCGTAATTTTGCGCCACTTTTTCACTTAAATAACAAGATCTAGCATGAGTACAGCATTAGGAAACCACATTTTAGTAGAATTTATGAATTGTGATCCACACGTCATGAACGACGTGGCCGCCATTGAACGCGACATGGTTGGAGCAGCACAAAAAGCTGGTGCAACAGTGATTAACTCTACGTTTCACCATTTTTCTCCTTATGGAGTTTCTGGTGTGGTGGTGATTCAAGAAAGTCACCTAGCGATTCATACATGGCCAGAATATGGTTATGCTGCGGTAGATTTATTTACCTGTGGAGAAATGAATGCGTGGATTTCGTTTGATCACTTAAAAGAATGTTTCGGTGCGAAATCTTATTCTGCATTGGAAATGAAGCGTGGTTCAGTGAATTTATTGCAACGCAATGATTTCGATATCTCTTCTGCTCGCGAAAAAGCAGCTGAATGGAGAAATCCGGAGTTCTATACACGTAACGTTTGGTTTACCGACAAAGACGAAGATCAAGCATTGTCCTTGCGTTTTACAGGAGATGTATTCGTTGATGTTCAATCACCTTTCCAACGTGTACGTATTTTGGAATCCTTGAAATACGGTAAAATGTTGGCATTGGACGATATGGTCATGACAACAGAGAAAGACGAATTCCATTACCATGAAATGATCTCCCACCCTTCCCTATTCACCTTAAGAAATGCGAAAAACGTATTGGTTATCGGCGGTGGTGATGGTGGAACTGTAAGAGAAGTGTTACGTCATTCCAATATCGAGCATGTAACAATGGTCGAAATTGACGGAGAAGTGATTGAAGCGTGTAAAGTACATTTGCCAAAAATCGCTGCTTCATTTGACGATCCACGTTTGGAACTCATTGTAGACGATGGAATTGAGTTCGTGAAAAATGCAAAACAAGGTGAATACGACATCATCATCGTTGATGGATCTGATCCAGTTGGTCCAGCGGAAGGATTATTCTCCGTGGAATTCTACACAAATTGCTACAATGCCTTAAAGGAAGAAGGGATTTTAGTTGCTCAAGGAGAGTCTCCAAAATTCAACGAGAAAGCATTTGCTGAATTGAATCATACTTTACAAGGAATTTTCGGTGAAAATAACGCACCAGTTGGATTATTCTTCGTTCCTACCTACCCTACTGGTATGTGGAGTTTCCAATATGGAATCAAAGGGAATTGCCATCCGAAAAACGTTCAAAATGTAGACGAGATCCGTCAGTTTGTTGCTGATCAAGGGTTACGTTATTACAACGAGGACATTCACTTTGCGACGTTTGCAACGCCAAACTTTGTCAAAACATTATTACGTAAATAATCAGTCGGAAGCGACAATCGAACTTAAATAAACAATTGAGTATGCAAATTTCAGCAAACAAGGTAGTTACGTTAAAATACAAGCTATCGAATCATTCAACTGGCGAGCAGATTGAAGAAACAAACGAAACGAATCCACTTGTATTTTTATATGGTGTTGGAAGCTTAATTCCTGAATTCGAAGACAACCTAGCGGACAAAACCGTTGGTGACGCGTTCGATTTTCACATTGCAGCAGCAAATGCATACGGTAAGCACGATCCACAGCATATGGCGATGATTCCTACGAATATTTTCCACGATGAGGAAGGTAAATTTGACGATCAAATGTTTCACGTTGGTGCCTTGGTTCCAATGAGCGATAACGAAGGAAATCAATTACGTGGTAAAATCATTGAAGTGGACGAAGAGAACGTGAAAATGGACTTCAATCATCCACTTGCTGGAACGGACTTGCATTTCGCAGGAGAAGTGTTAGAAGTACGTGAAGCGACTGCAGACGAGATTGCACACGGTCACGCACATGGTCCAAACGGACACCAGCACTAGGAACTGACAGAAAATCAGAATATTATCTTTGTTTTGCGGAATTTTTTATACTTTTCGGAACTTTAAGTGAAAAGAAAACAGATTCATGGCAACACTATTTGAAACAAGGTTAATTGGGAACATCGGAAAAGATGCATTGACAAAAACAATGGATCGTGGCATTATTGCCATCAATTTTCCGGTTGCTCACAATAAAAACTGGAAGGACAAGCGAACGGGAGAGGTTAAAACCAAAACCACGTGGGTAAATTGTACCATTTGGAAACGCGAAGGATCCAACATGCGCATCGTTGATTTTTTAAAACGCGGTACGATGGTTGAAATCATCGGTTCACCTGTTTCAAAAGCCTTTCAACACGAAGATGGTTCCATTCGTTCAGAGATTCGCTTAAACGTTTCAAAAACGAACATTCTGCGTCCCGCAAGTCGTGAAGACGAGCTTTCCGAGGATTTAATCGACAATGACGATCAATCATACGAAACTTCTTTGGACGACTTCACTATGGATGAAGATGATTTTTAAGCACTTAGAAATAAGAGTAAAAAAAAACTCATTTTTTTTCGCATTTCTGATTTTGATTAAATAAAAATTTATTTATATTTGCATCCTCAACAAAAGAGCAACATTCCTCCTTAGCTCAGTTGGTTAGAGCATCTGACTGTTAATCAGAGGGTCTCAGGTTCAAGTCCTGAAGGGGGAGCAAAAGCCGATCAGAAATGGTCGGCTTTTTTTGTGTTCAAAATAATGGGTCTCAGGTTCATTTCAAGAATTCGGAATGCCAAAAAAATGAAGGGGGCGATTAGAATTGGACAGTGAATGATTGCACTACAACATCTTCCCCGGACATTTCAATCATTAAAATAATAGATGCTCATAAAAATTCGATAAGCAAGGTAGACGCCTGTTACGGACCAAATCCACCATCTGTTTTTTACATACCAGTCCATTGTTTTTAGTTTAATATTCTTATAAAGATAGGATTAAAATCGACGCTATCTTCATGCACCAATAATTTCAAAGAAAGGAAAGTTCCTGAAGAATGAAAATAATCACCTTCGTTAAAATGGACCATTAAAAACAAGACGACCTAATTTTCACGAATGGATTTGATGATTCTCCTTCATGCAAAAGATTCGTGAAAAAATTCTTCTGTTGAATTTTATTGAAAATTTGCATTCATTCAGCGAATTAATTAGATTCGTTCTACAAAACTATTGGTTATGAAAACGCCCTTCAACAAATACCTGTACTTTGGTTTCCTCCTACTTGGAACCTATCAAGCGTTTTTCAATAAAGATTACATGCAAGCTGCGGCATCATTTGGAATTGGATTAGCATTCGATCCATTTGATCCGAGTCAACCTTGGAATGAACGTCCAACATGGCAAAAGATTATGTTGTACGTCCACTTGGCAATTGTAGCGGCGATGTTTGGATTGGGTGTTGGATTGAATGATGAGTAACTCATGGCGTACAATAATTGTATTGCTCTCGGATTTAGTCCGGATTTTGCAAGTAACGCAGGTTTACAAATTTAGCGGTGTCTATTTAATTTGATTTTTACATCCCACAAGGAATGATCTTCGTAATTTTGAGAAAAAAAACATGAACATAACAGCAGTCATTTTAACCTTAAAAGAAGGTGTAAACGTTTCTGAATTAGGAGTAATTTTAAAACATGAGCAAGAGATGGTGGCTCAATGGACATCAGAGGGAATCATTCACGATATGTACTTGCGTCAGGGAAGAAATGGAGCTGTCATCATGTTCAACGAATTGGACGAAACAGCGGTTCAAGCATTAATCGAAACCCTTCCACTCTACCCTTATTTTAAACCGGCTGAGTTTTTAGGATTGTTGAAGAATGATTAATTGAAAAACGCAAGAAAGAGTTGAAAGCGAATGGATTGTAATTATAGTTTCTCAGAAATAAAGTAACTTTGAGCAATGTATATTTCACTCACAGGACTTAAGCCAAAAAATTTCATTTCCTTCTTTCGCTTTTGGCGTTATGCAGTTCCATCTTTCCGTCAAGCACAGACAGCAAAAGGAAATCTTTCTTTAAGCGCCAAACGTATCAAAGGGTATCAATGCACTGTGACATCCTGGGAAAGCCGTGAAGTGATGTTGGATTTCATGCGAAGCGGCGCTCACTTCGAGGCGATGAAACAATTTCACAAAATCGCAACGGGAAGAACCTATGGTTACGAGTCAGATCAAGTTCCAACGGCAGAAGAAGCCTTTCGCTTGTTGATGGAAAAGGGAAAGGACTATTAATCCAAGTGCCGTTCCATCAATAAATCGGTCTGCTCATCACTTCCCAGTATAAACGAGTGTTTCCCGAAGAATTGAAAGCGATTTCGTTCGTAAAAACGAATAGCACGAACATTGTGTTCCCACACGCCTAACCAAATCAATTTCAATTGTTTGACTTTAGTTAATTCAACAGAAAAATCAAGTAAAAACTGTCCAACTCCCCTGTTCTGAAATTCACTACGAACGTAAATGCGCTCGATTTCCATCGAAGGAACTTCCCGTTTTTCCGTTTGTGCCTTCGCTTCATTTAGTTTCAAATAGGCCAAGATTTCGTTGTTACTCTTTACGAAATAGAAGGATGTTGATGGATTGTTAAGCTCTTCCGCTAGTTGATCCAAAGACAAATTCACTTCGAGGTACTGACTCATATCCTCCTTGGTGTTTACTTCCGCAAACGTGTCCAAAAAAGTTTGACGACTGATTTCTTGCAATGCCAGTAAATCGGCTTTTTGTACCTGGTAAACCTCCATTCCATTCATAGCTCAAAAGTACATAATCACTTTAAATTCATAGCAATGAGTGCTATCTTGAAAATGTATAAGTTTTATTGATGCACCTATAAATAATATCAATGAATTCTATGGTTTCTTCGCGGTAAATTTGAACGTAACTAAATTCAATAAAGTAACGATGAAAAAGCAACTATTGACTATGAGTTTGTGCATTACCGGTATGGTACTTGGACAAAAAACTTCGGATAAGAGTTCGGGACAATGTCCAATGGGCTTTTGGAAATCCACTACAAAAACGGAAGCCACTTCTGCTGCTCCTGTAGAATATGAAACATCAACTGCGCCGAATACGAACCGAGAATGGTTTCCAAATCAATTAGATCTCTCGATTTTACATCAGAATTCGACACTTTCGAATCCAATGGATCCGAATTTTAATTACCGTCAAGCGTTTATGACCCTGGATTACACCGCCTTGAAAAAGGACATCGAAAAAGTGTTGACAGAATCACAAGATTGGTGGCCAGCAGACTTTGGAAATTATGGACCATTGTTTATCCGCATGGCTTGGCACAGTGCAGGAACGTATCGCACCGGAGACGGACGCGGTGGTTCTTCTGCAGGACAACAACGCTTTGCACCATTGAACAGTTGGCCAGATAACGGAAACTTAGATAAAGCTCGTCGCTTGCTTTGGCCAATCAAACAAAAATATGGTGAGAAAATTTCCTGGGCAGATTTAATGGTCTTGGCTGGAAACGTAGCATTAGAGAACATGGGATTCAAAACATTCGGATTCTCTGGTGGACGCGTCGATGTCTGGGAGCCAGAAAAAGATGTGTACTGGGGAATGGAAAAGAAATGGTTAGCTGATCAACGCTATTCTGGTAATCGTCAATTAGAAAATCCACTTGCAGCCGTTCAAATGGGACTAATTTACGTGAATCCAGAAGGACCGAACGGTAATCCAGATCCACTTTTAGCAGCGAAGGACATTCGTGAGACTTTTGGACGCATGGGAATGAACGACGAAGAAACCGTAGCGTTAATCGCTGGTGGACACACGTTCGGAAAAACTCATGGTGCAGGTCCAGCTTCGAATGTTGGTGCAAATCCCGAAGATGCAAGCATCGAAGAGCAAGGATTCGGTTGGAAAAGCACGTACAAATCAGGAAAAGGAAAAGATGCTATTACTTCAGGTTTAGAAGTAACCTGGACAACCACACCAGCACAATGGGGACATTCCTACTTTAAAATCCTTTATGGATACGAATGGGAACTAACGAAAAGTCCAGCTGGTGCAAACCAATGGGTAGCTAAAACAACGGATGCAATCATTCCAGATGCCTTTGATGCCAACAAAAAACAACTTCCAACGATGTTAACAACGGATTTATCCATGCGTTTTGATCCAGCTTACAACTTGATTTCTCAACGATTCATGGAACATCCAGAGCAATTTGAAGATGCGTTTGCACGTGCTTGGTTCAAACTAACGCACCGCGATATGGGTCCAAATACACGTTATGTAGGACCAGAAGCGCCGAAAGAAGCATTGATTTGGCAAGATCCTATTCCGGCATTGAATCACGAAATCGTGAATGCACAAGATATTACTCAGTTAAAAGCGAGCATTCTTGCGAGTGGAATTGCGCCAAATGAATTTGTTGAAACTGCTTGGGCTTCCGCAAGTACATTTAGAGGTTCGGACAAACGAGGTGGAGCGAATGGAGCACGTATTCAATTAGAGCCACAACGCAACTGGGAAGCAAACAATCCAGCACAATTGGATCGCGTTTTGAAAGCATTGAGAAAAATTCAAACTGACTTTAACGCGAAAAACACGAGCAAAAAAATCTCCATGGCGGACTTAATCGTTCTCGCTGGAAACACAGCTGTGGAAGAAGCAGCGAAAAAAGCAGGGTATCCAATGTCAGTTCCTTTCACACCTGGAAGAATGGATGCAACGCAGGAACAAACAGATGTGAAATCGTTCGCTGTCCTTGAGCCAATGGCGGATGGATTCAGAAATTACACAAAAACACAATACACACTCACAACGGAAGAGTTATTGGTTGATAAAGCACAATTGTTGACTTTAACAGCTCCTGAAATGACCGTATTGGTTGGTGGAATGCGCACGTTGGATGCGAATTACAACAACGAGAAAAATGGAATCTTGACCAATCGTCCTGGGACTTTGTCAAATGATTTCTTTGTGAATTTATTAGACATGTCCACAGAATGGAAAGCGACTTCGGACACCAAAGAAGTGTTCGTTGGACGTGATCGCAAAACGGGAGATGTTAAATGGACAGCAACACGCGCTGACTTGATCTTCGGTTCGAATTCAGAATTGCGTGCATTAGCAGAAGTATATGCGAGTGCAGATGCGAAAGAGAAATTTGTCAAAGACTTCATTGCCGCATGGACAAAAGTGATGAATCTTGATCGTTTTGATGTGAAGTAATACCTTTCAAATAATCGGAGGAAGTCCTGACAGAAATGTTTGGACTTTTTTTGTTTTCAATTTTAATGAAATAGTTGAATCTTGATGCAATCAAGGTGCAATAAAAAATGTAATTTAAACTTCAAATTTGAAAGTATGATTAAATCTTTTTTATCTAGCACAATTTTATCCGCTTGTGTTTTATTGTTAAGTAGTTCTTTTCAGTTAGAAACCAAAGGCTTTAATCCAACCGGAACCTATGAATACGACAACGGAGAAAATGGTGACGGAACGGTCAAAGTAAAGAAAATTAGCGCGGACAAAATCAAGGTGAGCCTCTTTGTTATTGGTGGTCCACCGAGCCACAACATGGGTGAATTTATGAAGGAATTGAAAATAAAAAACGGAGTTGCGAATTACAAATCAGGTGATTGCGCACTTAAATTCATCTTCAACGTAAAGGCCGTTAAAGTAGTTCAATCTGGTTGGGACTGTGGATTCGGGAACGGAGTTGCTGCAGGTGGATATTACAAGAAAATATCTAGCAAGGTTCCGGACATGGAAGATGCCTATTAATGAAAGTATTTATCTTCACTTGTTTTGTAAGTTGCTGGATTTTTGGGACGAGTTTCGCTCAGACCAATATGAACTTAATGTCCTACAACATTCGCTACGACATCACCACGTCGAACGCGAGTCCATGGACAGAACGACATACCGCTATTGCTAGTCAAATCAAACGTTTCGATGTTGATATCATTGGCATGCAAGAAGTATTAGTGCATCAACGAGAACAATTATTATTGGATCTTCCCGGATATGCTTCAGTCGGTGTTGGACGTGATGACGGGATAAACGCAGGTGAGTTCTCCCCTATTTTCTACAAAGCGCATCGATTTCAACTCCTCGTCTCTTCCACGTTTTGGCTCTCTCCCACTCCCGAGATTCCATCGAAAGGTTGGGATGCAGCCTTGAATCGCATTTGCACATATGCACAATTTGTAGATCGTCAATCCAAGGATACTTTTTGGGTGTTTAACACACATTTTGATCACGTAGGAGAAACCGCACGAATGAAAAGTGCCGAGTTGATTCTTCAAAAAATGAAAGAAGTGACAAAGGGAGCAAATCAGGCCGTGATTTTCTGTGGGGACCTCAATTTAAATGACGATCATCCAACCATCGCCTTTGTACAATCCCAAATGAAGGATGCATTGCTTGTATCGAAACAGGTAAAAACGAAGATGAATCGAACCTTTAACAACTTTGATTTAACGACACCTGCATCGAATCGAATTGATTACATTTTCACCAATGCCTACATAAATGTTCAATCCTTTGAAACGATTGTGGAGCCCTTTGGAGTGAGTTATCCTTCAGATCACTTCCCAATTCTAGCGAAGCTGAAAATCAAGTAAGTACTAACGTAGTTTCGCTGCGTCGTGTATGGACTTTGTCCAAACTTGTGTTCGTTCAATCGCCGGCAAAACTTCCTCTGGTGTTTGAACGATTTCATACAATTCTCCTAGGTCATCGGACATGAATTTCTCCGCTACCGCTTGTTTCATCATGAGTTGAAATGCATCAAAGTAATTTCGTGTATTGAGGATAATAATCGGCTTCGTAAATTGCGCTAATTTCTTCAAGGTAATCGCCTCAAACAATTCCTCAAAGGTTCCGGGTCCACCAGGTAGTGCGACCAATGCATCTGTTCCTTCCAAAAACTTGGCTTTGCGCTCATGCATCGTTTCGGTGTACACGAAATCGGAAACACCGCGATGTCCCCACTCTACTTCGTTCATGAACTGTGGCATGATTCCTTTGATTTGTCCGCCAGTTGCTAAAACTCCATCAGCCAGTTGACCCATGAGTCCAGAAGAACCGCCTCCAAAAACGACTTGAACCTTATTTTTCGCGAAGATATGAGCAAGCGTTTCCGTTGCTTTGAAATATTCCGGATGGATTTGCGCGCTTGACGCACAGTAGACACATATTTGCATGTGGTAAAGTTGCGAAAAGAATTTTAGTTTAATTGTAAAATGCTTTTGTAATTTTGTTCCCTTGATCCATTCTTAACTTAGTCACTGGGTGGATATTTGAAAATCAAACTTTCTAATCAATTAGAAATCAATTTAAATCATGAATCAAACTGCGCAAAAACCTAAAAAATGGAAAATCATGTTGGTATCATGGTTGTTTGTTTACCCACTTATTAACGTGATGTTTACCATCGTTTTTCCACTCGTAAAGGAACAGCACCAATTGGTAAAAACACTGGTGTTTACTTTGATTCTCGTTCCAATCATGGGGATTTGTTTACCATTGATCCATAAACGTTTTTGGAATTGGATTTGTAAATAAATTCCTTCAAAGAAACCTAGGTTACGTTCATAGTCCAGCAAAACCTACATCTTTGTAGCATGGAAAAGAATTTGAAAGCACATTGGGAAACGGTTTATGAAACCAAAAGTCCACAAGAGGTATCTTGGACACAGGAAATCCCCCAAATTTCTTTGGATTTTATTCAGTCATTTCAGTTAAACAAAGATGCACGCATCATCGATATTGGTGGCGGTGATAGTTTACTAGTCGATCACCTACTCGACCTTGGATTCATGAACCTTAGTGTCTTGGATATTTCTGCGCACGCTTTTGAGCGCGCTAAATTACGTTTGGGTGAACGAGCATCATTGGTCCAATGGATCGTTTCTGACATCAATGATTTTCAACCAGAGATTACCTACGATTTATGGCATGACCGCGCTGCGTTTCACTTTTTGACTGCTCCGACGGACATCAATCGTTATAAACGTTTAGTGGGGAATCATGCGAAAAATCTCGTTATCGGGACATTTTCTAAAGATGGACCTCTAAAATGCAGTGGATTGGAAATTACCCAGTATGATGAAGCAAGTTTGGGTGATTTATTTAAATCGGAAGGATTTGAATGCATCGAATCCAAACGAGAAGATCATCAAACACCCTTTGGCACGAGTCAAAACTTTGTATTTGCTTCGTTTTGTAAATAAGCAACTTACAAACTTGCCCTCAAAATAATCTTGGATGGATTAGCAATCCGTTGCTTTTTCCCATTCATGACCATTTTCGCCATCGTTTTTCCCATTGCATGAAAATCTGTTGAAATCGTAGTAATGCCGTTTTCAATGACCTTTTTTAAAGGAATTTCGTTGTAGGATATGATTCCGACATGTTTTCCAATGCCTAGTTCTTTGGCTTTGGCTAATTCGATTACCTCTACCAATTGATTGTCGTTTGGCGTAATGAATACCGCTCCTTTTTGAACGTGTTTATTCTCCACAGAGTGAATTACTTCATGTGGAAACTTGATTTCTTCGCAATAGGATCGAAATCCTTCCACCATTCCGAAAGGCTCCTTCGCTCCCGGAAAAATGAGGATCAATTTTCGGTAGTATTTTAAACGTGGATGCGCTTCCTTTAAGCCCATTTTCATGTCCGTTGAGAAATCTTGATACACCGCAGGATATTCAGTCAAGTATTCATTTGTTTGATCCAATAAGTACACTGCCTCCTTCGGTAGTTTGGCAATGATTTCAGTTGTACCAACTAAATTGGAGGGCATGATGATGTAATTGGAATACCTGCCCGCATTCTCAGTAATTAACTTATCGAACATGGGTAAATTGAAGTGGTGAAAGAAAATATCCACCTCTGCTCGTTTATTTATTTCTTCGTAAAAACCATTGTATATCAATTCTTTAAATGAGTTTAATTCATCAAATAATAGAAATAGATTTTGCTCGTGTTGGAATCCCAAACTCTTGATAAAATACCCTTTTCCAATAATGGAATAAACCACGCCTCGTTTCTTTAATTCATCATACGCTTGAAGCACGGTATCGCGCGAAAGCCCATTGGCTATGGCGATTTTGTTGATGGATGGAAGTTTATCGTTCAGTTTTAAACGCTTTTCTGCCAATGCACGTTCAATGCACAAGATGATTTGCTTGTACTTCGTTTGTGCTGATTTCGGATCTATTTTGATTAAAGGCATGTTCAAATAAAACTGGTAGCTAAAATACAACTAAACCGGTAGGTACTGGTATGGTTGTAAAAACTTTATTTTGTACTTTTCTCTTCGAATCCACCTGAAACGTAAAAATGAACCCAGTAGAAATAAAAGAATTTGGACAATTACTTGATGGTCAAATGGTTTATTCCTATTTACTGAAGAATAAGAATGGAATGTCCGTTGAGTTTATTTCCTACGGTGCCGTTATGCGTTCATGCGTATTACCCGGAAAGGAAGCTTTGGATGTTGTTCTCGGTTTCGATTATTTGGAAGATTATTTAACTTCTATGAACATGGAGAATCCACCGTATTTTGGTAGCATGGTTGGACGTTTCGCTGGTAGAATTCATCAAGGGATTTTCTTTCTGAATAACAAAGTCTATCAACTAAGAAAAAATCACGGGGTACATCATTTACATGGTGGAACCGATTCTTTCAGTCGTGCACTTTGGACAGCGGAACTTCAATCTTCCGAACAGGAGATTACGTTTACACACACGTGTCCTGCTGGAACAGAAGGTTTTCCAGGTGAATTGACGAGTACACTCACCTATTCATTGACTGACGAAAATGAACTGAAAATGTGCTTCAAAGCCGAATCCACAGAGGACACCATCATCAATGTCACGCAGCATCATTATTGGAATTTAGGTGGACATGCCAGTTCTGTCAACAATCAAGAAATAAGATTAAATTCCACACATTACTTAGAAAAGAACACGGACAATATTCCAACAGGAAATTTCGAACAATGGAGCGCAATGCCTATGAAGGAAGAACTAACGACCGAACTACGCGTTGACTTGGATCATACGTTCATTATTTCTGATCAATCGAAGATTCAAGCATCCTTAACACATCCATCAAACGGATGGAAAATGTTGGTGAAGTCCAACCAGCCTGCAGCGCATATGTTTATCGGTTGCGGATTGCCGGAAAACTTAAGAGGAAAAGAAGGTGTTTCCTATCATTCGAAAAGCGGAGTTTGCTTTGAAATGCAAAACTTTCCGGATGCTCCGAATCATGAACATTTTCCTTCAAGCGTGCTTCGAAAAGATAAAATCTATGAAAATAACACGATCTTTCACTTTGTAAATCAAGACCATGTATAAACACCTGCTAGTTATTTTGCTGCTTTCCATCGTTGGAATCTCGGCATCCTGTAAAGACAAAAACAAACCGAAACCACCAGCCCCACCAGTCCCAGTTGATTATTTGGCGAAAGGCGGAGATGTTAGTTGGTTGCCACAAATGGAAGCCACAGGATTTAAGTTTTTTGAGTCCGATGGAACCGAAACGGATTGTCTAGTTATCTTGAAAAACCGAGGAATGAACACCGTTCGACTACGTGTATTTGTACATCCATCGAGTCATCCGCAAAATGGACATTGTTCCAAAGAAGAAACCGTTGCCATGGCTGTTCGTGCCAAAGAATTAGGCATGCGGGTCATGATTGATTTTCATTATTCAGATACGTGGGCTGATCCCGGGAATCAAACCAAACCGGCTGCTTGGGCAAATTGTACCTTCGCCGCGCTGAAGGATTCTGTTTACCAACATACATACGATGTGTTGAACGCACTAAAATCCGCAGGAGTCACTCCGACATGGGTTCAAATTGGCAATGAAATTCCTAGTGGCATGCTTTGGCCGGAAGGATCGTATACGAATTTCGGTCAATTGTCCGCATTGGTGAATAAAGGATATGACGCAACAAAGGACATCGATCCTACAATCAAAGTCATCGTGCACATCGACAAAGGAAATGACAATGCACGTTTCCGTTGGTTCTTTGATTTAGCTGTAGCAAATGGAATGAAATTCGACGTCATCGGAGCATCTTACTATCCGTATTGGCTAGGAACAGACTACACCGCAACGATTAATGATTTAGAAACAAACTTGAACGACATGGTCACACGCTACGACAAAGACGTCATGGTTGTGGAAGTTGGTGGAGATTACACGTTGGTTCAAAATACTCAGGATATGTTGACTCAAGTCATTTCGATCGTGCGTGGAATTCCTGGACAACGTGGACTCGGGGTGATTTACTGGGAACCGGAAGGCGCGAAATCATGGAGTAACTACCAATTGAATTGTTGGCAGAACAACGGAAAACCTTCAACGGCATTAGATGCATTCATTAATTAAGTCCATGCGTAATTTATTCTTATTTTCATTTCTCTTCTCTGTTCTTTCGACCTTTGGCCAAACGAGAAAGGTCACTTCCTTTAATTCGGATTGGGAGTTTTTGCGAGCGGACGTGAAAGACAGTCCGATCTTTCATAATTGGGAAAAAGTAACGCTTCCGCATACCGCTCGATTAGAATCAAATGTGGTCGTTTCCCAATTCCAAGGTGACTGTGTTTACCGCAAATCCTTTTATTGTCCGCTCAAGAAAGATGAATTAGCTTTTTTGTACTTCGAAGGCGTCATGATGACGGCAGCTGTTTACTTGAATGGAACGTGGATGACAACCCATGAAGGTGGTTATCTTCCGTTTACGGTGGACTTAACCTCTGAATTGAAAAGTGGTAAAAATGTCATTGAAGTACGCGTAAACAATGAAGACAATCCACAAATTCCACCGGGAAAACCCTTGAAGGACCTAGATTTCAACTATTACGGTGGAATTTACCGGAATGTGAAACTCATCAAAACGAATGAAATTCACATCACCGATGCTGTCCATGAAAATATCCCAGGTTCTGGTGGCCTATTTGTGAATTTTAATTCCTTCAAAGCATCCACTGCGAAAGCACAAGTTCTTATTCATGTCAAAAATGAATCAAACCAGTCAGCCAAGATCAGAGTCGAAACAACGATTACAGATGGAAAAGGATATTCGAATCGAACCATTTCTGCCACAAATGAATTAGCAGGAAATTCGAGTCAACAAGTCAAATCAGAAGTGAATGTTGCTCATGCAGAACTGTGGAGTCCGAGTCATCCGTTTTTGTACGATTTGACTGTTCGCCTTTACAAAGACAATAAATTGGTGGACGAACAACACCAAAAAGTCGGCATTCGTTTCTTTGAATTGAAAGATGATGGTTTTTACTTAAATGGTTCAAAATTCGAACTATCAGGCACGAATCGGCATCAGGAATACCCGTATGTTGGTTACGCACTTTCGGATAATGCCAACTGGCGCGATGCTGTCATGATTAAAAATGCTGGATTCAATTTTGTGCGACTTTCCCATTATCCACAGTCGGAATCCTTTTTGGATGCCTGTGATGAACTTGGATTGATTGTGATGGACTGTTTGCCTGGTTGGCAATTCATGGGAGATTCTACGTTTCAAGTGAACGTTAAACAGAATTTACGCGACATGGTTCGACGCGACCGTAATCGTGCCTGTGTCCTGTTTTGGGAGAATTCCTTGAATGAAACGTGGATGGAACCACCATTTACAAAAGAACTAAATGACATTCTGGACGAAGAAATGCCGTTTTATTCCATTAGTTGCAGTTGGATCGATGATCCATCTTACGATTTGTTTATTCCTGCGCGTCAACACGCCAAAGCTCCAGTTTATTGGAATTCCTATCAAAATGGAACGAAACACATCCTCGTTGCGGAATACGGTGATTGGGAATATTATGCACAAAACGCTGGATTTCAACAAAGTACTTTTTCCGATTTAAAAGAAGAGGAACGGACATCGCGTCAGTTGCGTGCCGATGGTGAGAAACGTCTCTTACAGCAAGCCTTCAACTTTCAGGAAGCGAGTAATTCAAATCACCAAGGGGGACAAATTATTGGTGAAGCCAATTGGTTGATGTTCGATTACAACCGCGGCTATAGTCCGGACTTGGAATCCTCTGGAATTGCGGATATTTTTCGCATTCCAAAGTTTGCCTACGATTTTTACAAAAGTCAAGTCTCACCTTTGGATTCATTGCGTGATCCGCGTTTAGAATCGGGTTATAGTTTAAGCATTGCTACTTTCTGGACCCCTCAATCTCCGCTGGATGTAACGATATTTAGCAACGTAGAGGAAGTGGAATTGTATCTAAACGATTCCTTGATTGGACGCCAAAAACCGACGATAAATTCATTTAGCGATCACTTAAATCATCCACCATTTCATTTTCAAGTTTCGAAATTTGTTCCTGGAACATTAAAGGCGGTTGGATATGCGAATAATAAAGAAGTCGCATTCCATCAAGTGTTTACGCCGGGAACGCCAAACGGTATGAATTTGGAAATCGTAGAAGAAGGCATTCCAATTGCTAAAGATCAAATGGATATGGTGTTTGTGCGAGCATTCGTTACATCAAATGATATACTCGTTCCTACCGCTGATGAGGAAATCACCTTCAAAATCATCAAAGGAAAAAATGCCGCCTTGATTGGAGAGAATCCTGTAAAGTCCGAAGCTGGAATCGCATCGATACTTCTAAAGACAGAAGGATTCCAAGATGAAATTCAGATTGAAGCAATTTCGCCCAAACTAGGAACGATTTTATTCATTTTATCTCCAGAAAAATGATGGATATTTCAACTGCACTTATCCGGGAATTAAGTTTAAACTTCAAAGTGCAATTTGGAAAGAGTCCTGCCCTACTTGTCTTTGCACCAGGACGCATCAACTTAATCGGTGAACACATCGACTACAATGACGGATTCGTTTGTCCAGCGGCTATTGACAAATATGTAGGCTTCGCACTTGGACCGTCTTCAACCGAGAAATCCATCGTACTCGCTCAAGACCTTGATGAAGAATTTCATTTCAATGCGCAGGAAGATTTTAAGGCTGATCAACCCCATTGGACAAATTACATCAAAGGTGTCTTACATCAATTTTCGGGAATGGAGATTCCACCGTTTCAACTTGTTTTTAGAAGCAGTATTCCAATCGGCGCAGGACTTTCCTCCTCCGCAGCCTTGAGTTGTGGATTCGCTTACGCATTAAATGAGTGGACAAAAGCAGGGAAGTCCAAAAAGGAATTGGCGCTCATCGGACAACGCACAGAACACGAGTTTGCCGGAGTAAACTGCGGACTAATGGATCAATTTGCCAGTGTTTTTGGTCAAAAGGATTCCTTTATCCTCATGGATTGTCAAGATTTGTCTTTGTCCTTCGTTCATGCGGAATTGGAAAATAGTACTTTCTTACTCTTTGATTCCTGTGTGAAACACGATTTAGCAGAATCAGCTTACAACCAACGTCGCTCCGAATGCGAACATGCGATTGCTATCTTGAAACAGTCTTTTCCGGAAGTCACTTCATTTCGTCAATGTGAAATGAGACATTTAGAAGCAACACGCGGGCAAATGGGAGAAATCTCCTTTCGACGTGCTTCGTATGTAGTTGCAGAAATTGAACGTGTGCATTTAGCGATGTCTGCTCTAAAAAACAAGGACGAACAGTTGCTCGGAAACATATTAAATCAAACACACGAAGGACTTTCCACTCAATACGATGTCAGTTGTGCTGAACTCGATTTTTTACAGCAAAGTGCCGTAAATCACAAAGATGTCCTCGGCGCACGAATGATGGGTGGTGGATTCGGCGGATGTTTGTTGGTTCTGCACAAAAAGGAAAGTCAACACTCCGTGATTAAAGCTCTTACACGTGATTATTTAGCAAAATTCGGAATCGAAGCAAAAGCTTATCCAATCAACATTAGTCAAGGAATTCAACACCTCGCATGGCATGAACAAGTTTAATCAGGACATACATCCGCACCGACGTTACAATCCACTGTTGGATGAATGGATTCTCGTTTCTCCACAGCGCGCATTGCGTCCGTGGCAAGGACAAACCGAAGAGTTGAACGAGGAACAACGTTCGAGTCACGACGAAAACTGTTATTTGTGTCCAGGAAATCATCGTTCCAATGGAATTCAAAATGAAGCCTACGCATCGACCTTTGTGTTTGAAAACGATTTTTCTGCATTGATGAAAGAGCCTGTTGGTCAATTAGATGCCGAATCAAGTTTCTTTCAAAGTAAAGCAGAGCGAGGCATCAATAAAGTGGTGTGTTTTTCTCCAAATCATTCCTTGACCTTGGCAGAAATGTCCATTCAAGAATTGCTGTCCATCGTCGAAACATGGACGAACGAATACAAATCACTCGGTTCCTTGGATTACATCAATCACGTACAGATTTTTGAAAACAAAGGAAGCGTAATGGGATGTAGCAACCTGCATCCACACGGACAAATTTGGGCGCAAGAATCCATTCCCACGCAAGTTGCAAAAACCCACCAACAGCTTTTGAATTATCACAAAAAGAATGGTAGTCCTATGCTATTGGATTATGTTCAAGAAGAGACGAGGAAGCAAGAACGCTTGATTTCAGAGAACGAGCACTTTGTTTTGTTGGTTCCTTTCTGGGCAACATGGCCATTTGAAACCATGATTATCAGCAAATTTCCATGTGAGAATCTGACTGAATTAACTCCTGTGCAACAGTTGAGTTTTGCCGAGATGATTCAATGTGTAACCGTTAAATACGACAACTTATTTCACTGCTCCTTCCCCTATTCGGCTGGGATTCATCAAGCGCCAACGGATGGAGAGAATCATCCAGAATGGACCATGCATATGCATTTTTATCCACCACTTTTACGCAGTGCTAGCGTGAAGAAATTCCAAGTGGGTTATGAAATGTTGGGTGAAGCACAACGGGACATTACACCAGAACAAAGCGCGGAAAGACTCCGCTTACTTTCAACAATACATTATAAAACGACCTAAACATGCATACTTTAACTACTACTGATTTCCTTGTATTTTTTGTCTACTTCGTCATCATTGTCGGGTATGGCTTTTGGATTTACAAACGAAAACAAAAAGAATCTTTGAATAGCCAAGATTACTTTTTAGCCGAAGGATCCTTGACTTGGTGGGCAATTGGCGCATCCTTGATTGCCAGTAATATTAGTGCGGAACAATTCATTGGAATGAGCGGAAGCGGATTCAAAATGGGCTTGGCAATCGCGACCTACGAATGGATGTCCGCAGCAGTTTTGATTCTTGTAGCAGTATTTTTCATGCCCGTTTATTTGAAGAATAAAATCTCAACGATGCCGCAGTATCTGAAGAAGCGCTACAATGGCCAAGTAGCCATGATCATGGCGGTATTTTGGTTGATGTTGTATGTGTTTGTTAACCTAACAGCCATTCTATACTTGGGAGCTTTAGCGATTAGCAGCATCTCCGGCTTGAACTTGTTTTTCTGCATTGCATTCTTGGCGATTTTCGCTGTAATCATTACGCTTGGTGGCATGAAAGTGATTGGATACACGGATGTCATCCAAGTATTCTTTTTGATCCTCGGAGGATTGGTGACCACTTATTTGGCAGTGGATTTAGTTGCGAAGGAGTTTGGTGGATCTGGCGTTCTCGATGGATTGAGTTATCTAAAAAGTCACGCTGGAGATCATTTCCATATGATATTCGATAAATCCAATTCCAACTACATGGACCTTCCTGGTTTGTCTGTTTTAATTGGCGGAATGTTAATCATTAATTTGAATTATTGGGGTTGTAATCAATACATTACCCAACGCGCATTGGGTGCAGACTTGAAAACAGCACGAGGTGGAATCTTGTTTGCGGCCTTCTTGAAATTATTAATGCCAGTGATTGTTGTCCTGCCGGGAATTGCTGCATACGTTCTCTATCAAAACGGACATTTTCAAACCGAGATGTTGCAAGGAGGAGAATTAAATCCAGATCGAGCTTATCCAGTGTTGTTAAATTTATTACCCTCTGGCTTGAAAGGATTGTCCTTTGCAGCGTTGACGGCTGCGATTGTCGCTTCATTAGCTGGAAAAGCGAATAGCATTGCAACGATATTCACATTGGACATTTACCAAACGAAAATCAAACCCGAAGCCACGGAGAAAACCTTGGTAAACGTCGGGAAAATATCGATTGTTGTGGCGATGTTAATTGCCATGGCTGTTTCACCGTTTTTAGGAATCGATAAAAAAGGTGGATTCCAATACATTCAAGAGTACACAGGTTTTGTTAGTCCTGGGATTTTCGCGATGTTCATTTTTGGTTTCTTCTGGAAGAAAACGACGTCGAATGCAGCTTTGTTTGCAACAATTGGCGGATTCATCTTCTCCATTTTACTGAAATTCCTTCCACTTGTTGTTTCCTTGAGAAGCTTGAATCCAATGGGATTCGCGGTAAAAAATGCGCATGGCGTTTATGAAATTCCATTCATTGACCGCATGGGCTTTGTCTTTGTGCTTTGCGCCATTGGAATGATCGTTATTAGCTTAAGAGAAACGAAACGCGGAGTTGTTCCAAATGCCATGGAAATTGATCGAAGCATGTTCCGATTGTCCAACAGTTTCATCATTGGAATGCTTATTATCCTTTCCTTACTCGTGGCGCTTTATACGATATTCTGGTAGTTTAGATAATCTCTACGAGTAATTTACGTTGCAAGCCAATTTCTACCAATTTGAAAAATGTGGAAAATTGAATATCGCTCATCCCGCGCTCAATACGCGAGATATAGCTCTTCTTTGTACCGGTTCTTTCGGCTAATTGTTCTTGAGATAGCTTCGCTTCTTTTCGCGCAGCTTTGAGTTGTTCGCCTAAGCGAAATGCAATGGACTCACGATCGAATTGATCGCGTTTTTCACTGCCCCTAGAGCCATATTTGGCCTGTAATAATTCTTCAAATGTGCTAATCTTTTCCATGGCTGTATTCTTTTTTAAGTTTTTCTGCTAAACGAATTTCTTTACTTGGTGTTTTTTGAGATTTCTTCACGAAACAGTCCGTGAGGATAATCAGTTCTTCTTTTTCTTTGAAACAAAGTATGCGGATACTCTTTTCACTGGTTAACACTCGAACTTCATAGATTCCATTTGTTGAAACAAGTTTCTTAAAGAATTTCACGGGTACTTCTCTTTCGAAACGGATGTAATCTAAGATGTAATCGATTTTTGTTTGAACCTTCGGTGATTGATCAAAGTAAAAGCTCAAAAAACGCTCTTTATAAAATCTAAATTCTCTTATTTTCTCCAAAGTTAACTATTTAGTTTACATTTTACAACAATTACCAATTTTTTTTTAAAAAAAACCCATGGAATAACATAACGTATGCTTTTCCTAAAATATTTTATCGGATATGCTTGTTCGTTCATTAAGTACCTTTTATTGTGTGTATATTTGAGACTAAACTCCTTTTATGAAGTACTTATTTCTCACCTGTTTAACACTTCTATTTTTGACTTCGTGTGAAAAGGATAAAGTACCGACACCGACCCCAATTCCAACTGATCCTTCCGGATATGTCCAATATGGAACACCTTATGCTTCCATGCCAGCAATAGAGGACGCTGTGATTTATGAAGTCAACCTGCGAGCTTTCAGTTCTACGGGAGATTTACAAGGTGTAATCAACCGTTTGACGGAAATCAAAGCGCTGGGAATCAATACGATTTGGTTGATGCCGATTTACGAAGAAGGTGTATTGAACAGCGTGCACTCGCCTTATTCCGTGAAAGATTATAAGAAAGTAAGTACAGAATATGGCTCCTTGGCGGACTTAAGAACTTTGACAACACAAGCGCATCAGTTGGGAATGTCTGTTATTTTAGACTGGGTGGCCAATCATACATCTTGGGACAATGCATGGATTTCCGATCATCCGGACTGGTATTCGCAAAATGCAGCGGGAAACATCATTATTCCGCCAGGGACGAATTGGAACGATGTCGCGGACTTGAATTTCAACAATTCAGACATGAAATCCGCAATGATTGACGCCATGAAATACTGGGTCCTCGAAGCGAATGTCGATGGATTCCGTTGCGACTATGCTGATGGTGTTCCATTCGACTTTTGGCAACAAGCCATCACGGCTTTAAACGCAATTCCCAACAGGGATTTATTGTTTTTAGCGGAAGGAACAAGGGCAGATCATTACAACGCGGGATTCAACTTAACTTATGGATGGAACTTCTACACAGCCTGTAAAAATGTTTGGGGCGGAACAACATCTGCTTCTTTGTACAATACGCATCTATCCGAATATACGAATACCCCTACTGGAAATCACAAAATTAGATTTACAACAAATCACGATGAGTCCGCGTGGGATGCTTCACCTTGGAGTCTGTTCAATGGAAAAGCTGGAGCTTTAGCTGCTTCTGTTTCAACGATATTTATGGGAGGTGTCCCATTGATTTACACGGGACAAGAAGTTGGGCGCAGTACTACCACCCCATTCTTCACGAATTCACCAATCAATTGGGCCATCAATCAAGACATGTTGCAGGCCTATAAAGACTTGTTGGCATTTCACAATGAATCAGCAGCAGCTAGAAAAGGAAGTATTTCGAATTACGCTATTTCCACCAATGTACTTTGTTTAAAGAAGACACTGGGAACAGAGAATGTGGTGATCATTGTGAATGTACGCAATTCGAATCAATCGTTTTCTGTGCCGAGTCCACTGACTGGTAGCTGGACCAACGCTTTGACAAACGCAAGTTATACCTTGAATAGCACGATTAGTTTAACACCCTATCAGTACATCATTTTGAAAAACTAAAAAGCACCAGATTTGATTTCATCTACAATAGCTGGATCAAGTAAAGTGCTTGTATCACCTAGATTCGAAGTGTCTCCTTCCGCAATTTTTCTCAAAATACGACGCATGATTTTTCCACTACGTGTTTTTGGTAATCCAGAAACAAATTGAATTTTGTCCGGTTTGGCAATTGCACCAATCACCCTTGAAACTGTTTGCAGAATATCTTGTTTCGTTAAGGTAGCATCTCCGTGTTGATTTTCAATGATCACGTAGGCATAAATCCCTTGTCCTTTAATGTCGTGCGGATAACCAACGACAGCGCTTTCAATCACACCTGTATGCATGTTGATGGCATTTTCCACTTCTGCCGTTCCGATTCGATGTCCACTTACGTTTAATACGTCATCAACGCGTCCCGTGATTCGGTACATGCCATTTTCGTCGCGCAGACAACCATCGCCAGTGAAGTAATAATTCTCATAAACAGAGAAATACGTTTGACGACAGCGCTCATGATCGTTATAGGTTGTTCGAATGATTCCAGGCCATGGAAACTTGATGCACAGATTCCCATTGACACCGTTTCCTTCGATTTCCTTTCCAGCATCATCCACCAAACAAGGTTGGACTCCAGGCAAAGGCAAGGTTGCGTAAGAAGGTTTACTTGGCGTGACTCCCGCTAAATTTGAGATGAGTACTCCGGCTGTTTCTGTTTGCCACCACGTATCGACAATCGGACAATTATTTTTTCCAATGTGTTGGTTGTACCATTGCCAAGCTTCTTCGTTGATCGGTTCACCAACAGAACCAAGGACTTTTAAGGAACTTAAGTCTTTGTCAACGACGTGTTCTAATCCGAATCCCATTAAGCTTCGGATCGCGGTTGGCGCTGTATACAAAATATCGACTTTGAATTTATCGACGATGTCCCAAAATCGTCCAGCATCGGGATAGGTCGGAATTCCTTCAAACATCAGAGATGTTGCTCCGGCACTTAATGGACCGTAAATAATGTAACTATGTCCGGTAATCCAACCGATATCCGCTGTGCAAAAGTGAATTTGTCCCGGATCGTATTGAAATACATTGACAAATGTATAGTTCGTCCAAATCATGTATCCTGCCGTTGTATGCACTACTCCTTTCGGTTTTCCTGTAGAACCCGAAGTGTAAAGAATGAAGAGAATATCTTCTGCATCCATTTCTGCCGCTGGAAAAAATGGATTTCCTGCTTCCTCCACTTTTTGGATTTCATCGGTACACCAAACATCGCGTCCTTTCAGCATGGAAACCGGCACACGCGTACGTTCACATACGATGACACGTTCAATCGTATGATTACCAACTAATGCATCATCGATGACTGATTTCAAAGGAATGTCCTTTGCGCCACGAAATGCACCATCACACGTTACGATAAAACGCGCTTGCGCATCATCTAGTCGGTCTGCAATGGCTTGAGCGGAGAATCCTCCAAAAATAATCGAGTGAATCGCACCGATTCTCGCACAAGCGAGTGTAGCAATCGTCAATTCAGGAATCATTCCCATGTAAATACACACACGATCTCCTTTTTTCACGCCATTATTTTGAAGGACATGCGCAAACTGCATGACTTTCGCGTGCAACTCTTTGTATGTGTAAGTTATGGAAGATTCGTTTGGGTCGTTTGCTTCCCAAATCAACGCGGCTTGATCACCTTTATCCGCTAAATGTCGATCGAGGCAATTTTCGGTAATGTTCAGTGTCCCACCTTTAAACCATTGAATAGATGGCTCCACAAAATTCCAATCGAGAACCTTGTCCCACTTTTTTTTCCATTGGAAATTTTCAGCGATTTCAGCCCAGAATTCTTCAGGTTGATCAATGCTTTTTTGATAAGCGCTGTGGTATTCCTCGAGGGAGTTTAGTTGGTATGGATACATGTTGTAAAGCTTTTACTTTACGAAAATACGTTTTCTACAGCAAGTATAGTGGCAATAATCCATCAGATATTTACACAATTATTCGGGCAGAATTAAGGGATGATTTCAATGGCGACCTCATTTCGACGATTGATGATGTCCCAAGGAGCATTGTAACCCATGTACATGAATCCGCCGTTAGCTTTCAAATGGTGTTTTTGAATGATGTTTTTCAATACAGCTATATGACTATCGATGCGTTCATCATTGGAGTATCCACCATAACGAACAACTAAAAGTACTTTAGAAACTTCTTCTTGTATCGTTACGTTTTTGTTCGATGGATTCGGAAGATCATCTTTCTTATATTGACTCGGCATCACGAAATACATCGTTGCTGAATCATTTAATTCCATCACAACCGGCGAAGTCATGGCGATTTTCTGTTCCTTTTCATTCCCTCCGAAGATATATCCCGCAATGCTACGGAATCCATCACTTCCAGAATTCTCGAAGGATTTATCCTTAACACTCGTTTTTGCGACAATCATGTTTGGATACTGTCGAAGTTCGATGTTTCTTTCGTAGGACTTAAGAACCGTATATTTCGGCATTTCGATGTTGGAGTAACGGAAGGACATAAAGACTGCGAATAGTAGAACAATGCCAACAAAACCAATTAGGATATAGGTCATTTTTTTCATGTGTTTTCTTTTAGAACAAAACAAACAAGTAATGGTTTTGTTCTAAAAATCAATTCTGTGAAATATACAAAAAATAAAGCCTTTACATCTTGATTGATCTTTTTCACGTCATTTTTTTCAGAAAAAACTCAACGTTTATTGAAAATTGTATATCTTTGCACTCAGAAACGGCCTTGTGGCGCAACTGAATAGCGCATCTGATTACGGCTCAGAAGGTTTCAGGTTTGAATCCTGACAAGGTCACAAGCAAAAACCCAGCACGCAAGTGCCGGGTTTTTTGTTTTTAAAGCGGTCAACATTCATGTTGACAAGCGAAAAAAAACAAAAATACCCGCAAATTGCGCAGCAATTTTGGGTTTGTGCTTGTTATGAACTCCCCCAAAGGAATACGCGCCAGCGTAATCCTGAACCTTCGATCAACATTTATCTTGACAAGCGAAAAAAACAAAAATACCCTCAAATTGCACCGCAATTTTGGCTTTTGACTCAGGTGCGATCAATGAAACGAATTGCTTCCTCAAGTAAAAACGCACTGAGTTTAACAAAACCCCAAAAAGTTCTTGAAATAAGCTTATTTTTGCACCGAAATTACAAATCACATTCTAGCATGGCATTCGAACACAAAATAGAGGTACTAAAATCAATTGAGCCAGATGTTCATGCCTTTATCGCCGATAAAATGAACCTTCCAGAAGAATGTTGGCAACCCACGGATTTCATTCCAAACGCAGCAGATGCTGATTTCATGGATCAAGTTCGTGCCCTTCAGGAAAGTATTGCGCAAGTTCCTGATACCGTGATGGTTTCGTTGATTGGAAACATGATTACCGAAGAAGCACTTCCCAGTTACCAGACGTTTTTCAATTTATTGGAAGGTGTCAATGTGGAACGTAATGTGGCAAGCACCGGTGCATGGGCACGTTGGTCACGTTTGTGGACAGCTGAAGAAAATCGTCACGGAGATTTGTTGAATAAATACTTGTACTTAAGTGGACGCGTAGACATGCGTGAAGTAGAAACGACGATTCAACGTTTAATTCATAACGGAATCGATTTGCAAACAGCTGCAGATCCATACAACGGATTGATTTACACATCTTTCCAAGAACGTGCAACAAAAATTTCTCACGTAAATACTGGGAAAATCGCCTTTAAATCTGGGGATAAATTACTCGCCAAAATATGTAATACCATCGCTGGAGAAGAAGCTTTGCACGAAAAAGCTTACAAGTTTTTCATGAGCAAAGTGTTCGAATCTGATCCAAATGGTGCATTGGCTGCTTTCGTTCAGATGATGAAAAAGAAAATTGTCATGCCGGCTTCGCTTATGGACTTCGGAACGGACAAGAAACAATACGTAAACTACGCTTCCATTACCCAAAAGATTGGTGTGTATACGAGTCATGATTACGCGAACATCATCGATCACTTGGTGAAATTCTGGTCAATCGACAAACTCAAAGGACTGAGCGACGAAGGAAACAAAGCTCAGGATTTTTTATCATCTCTATCTGAACGCTACTTCAAATTAGCCGAACGACTACAAGAAACAACGGAAGTTCAACTGATTTGGTTGAATAAAGGGAAGTTGGCGCTTTAAAAGCGATATACAAACGCGTTTATGTTCATTCCTGCTCCTACTGATGCCATCATTACGCAATCACCTGGTTGAATTGCGTGACCTTCTAATTTCCCTTGTAAAATCAAATCCAATAAGGTTGGAACGGTTGCAACTGAACTATTACCAAGCAGATGAATACTCATCGGCATGATGTCTAACGGTGTTTCTTGTTCGTAAAGCCCATAAAATCGTTGAATAATGGCTTCATCCATTTTTTCATTTGCTTGATGCAGCAGTACTTTTTTGAGATCTTTCAATGCAACACCACTTTTTTCTAGTGCCATCTTCATTGCAACTGGAACATGGTTTAAAGCAAATTCATAAATTTTTCTCCCTTGCATTTTAATAAAGCGATCTTGTTCATTTTCTTCTTGTCCGAATGATTTGGCATTGTAAAGAAAATCGGCCTCTTCGAAGGAAAAAGTTTGGGACGCAAATCCAAGAACCCCTTTCGATTCTGTAGAATTGCTAGTTAATACACATGCGCCTGCCCCATCAGCAAAAATCATTGAGTCGCGATCTGCCGGATCAACTACCCTAGAAAGCGTTTCGGATCCAATAACTAAACAATTCTTTGCTTGACCACTTTGAATAAAAATCGTTGATTGAATCATGGCTTCTACCCAACCTGGACAACCGAAAACGATGTCATAAGCAACACAATTGTTATTTATAATGCCTAAACGGTGTTTGACACGTGTCGCTAGACTGGGCATGAAATCAGATCGATTAGAACCGTATTCGACATTTCCATAATTATGGGCGACAATAACGTAGTCAAGTTGCTCCTTATCAATGGTTGATTGTTCCAACGCGCGTTCCGCAGCGATTAGTGCAATATCATCGTTGTTTAATGCTTCACTCACATAACGTCGCTCAGAAATCCCTGTGATTTTTTCAAACTTTCGGATGATCGACCTTGAATCTTCGGTGATGATTTTCTGATAATCGGAGTGGAATTGATGTTTTAAAAAGTCTTCGTTCTTTACGGTGATTTCAGGTATGTAACTCCCAACTCCATTGATGATTGCGCGCATATGGACTTATTTGTGGTCGTAACATCACGGCCACTCTTATGTCAAAGTTAACAAAATTTTTATACTTAGTGTTAAAATGACATTTAGTCTGATGTTCATGTGCTTACATGTACAAAGCTCGTAGAAAACCCTAAATATTCGTATTTTGCTTCTCAGCTCGACTTTTACTAAAGTACTGTCCAATGTACATGCCAGTCATCCCACAAATCCCAGAGAAAAGCGCTTGTCCAATAGGCAAACCAAGGACGATTAAAACACCAAATCCAACTAAAAAAGGGAAGACGATACGTAGGAAAATCTTTTTCATGCCACTTATTTTCAGTAAATATATGCAATTATTCTATCTCCAAACTCACATCAAAGGATAAATGTCCCGTTTGTGAAGCCTTGTAATTCGTGTGCCAGTAATTATTTAACACATACAAATACAGTGGATTAACCGTGGCGTTTTCTCTTGTCCAAACTTTGGCCCCATTCACTTTTTCTTCTTGAATGATGGAACCGACTTCAAACAAACTAAATGCAGGCGCTTTAAGAATGAGCTTGTGCTTTTCATCGCTTAACTCTACCTGTTTACTCACGCAAATAAATTCTTTGTTGGAGCCTGGAAGTTGATCTCTTGGATAGCTTAAGTTGTGGTTTTCTGCTCCGTAGTTTAATTTCCAGTTCGATTCCATGAATGGGAAAGCGATATGTACGGATTCCTTGTCCAATTCTTCGGTTTTATCCGCTTCGACATGAACCACAATGCGATTCGTGTTTTTCTTCCAACTATAGCTGACTTGGACATGCTTAAATCCCAGTAAGTCGAAACTGAGTTGAACGTACTTTTCTTTTTCGTTTTCACGATCTTCCAGTACGGTGATGTTAGTTGGACCATAGTACTGCATGGGTGAAATTCCTTTGGCGTAAATGAATTGCATGAAATCATAGGGAGCACGTTCAGAAATGAGATTCTTGTTATCAACAAGGATCTTCGTGATGCCACCTGTGCTTAAATCGACATCGAAGCTGGTGATTTTACTTTTTTTGACGATTCGAACATTTGTTGATTCTGGATATTCATACCCCAGTTTCTTGCTCAAACGTGAGTATTGTTGTTCAGCTGAATCCAAGAAGGATTTCTTAATCCGCCATTGTTCCGTCGTGAAGAAAATCGCTGGATCAGAAATGCTGCACCAAGATCCCCAAGTGTGTTCGTGGAAAAGGATGATGTTTCGGTGTAATTGATAAAATTCAGCTTCATGTGCGGAATACACGTTTTTCTTATGTGCATATTCATCCAAAGCAATCGTTTGTATGGCTAATTTTCGATTGGCCGTCTCCTCGACTGCTGTTGAATAGGCGCCATCTTCCCAATACGGACTGATTTCTCCTGTTCGCACTGGAATCTCTGAACCATAGCGCTGTTCGAAGTTTTGATAAAGAGAATCAACATTTCCAATAACTAATTTCGGTGAATCGTAGCGCTCGTTCCACGCATGAACAAAGGAACATAAGCTTGTATCCACAGGACCATTATCGGCGTTTTTGGTGTAACGCAATTGAACCATGTCATATGGATAATTGCTGCTTTGCAACTGGTGCACATACGCTGAAATACGAGATTCCCATTTGCTCTCTTTCTCTCCGTCTTGGATGTTGTGAAAATACGAATAGCCTTTTCCGGCGGTCCAAACTAAGAGTTTTTCGTTCGAATTCAAGCTGGGTTTCCAGTAAAATACTTGATCTCCCGTTTCTTTAATCACCCCTCCCACTCGATCGCCGTGATCAGGTAAATTCTCCACGTAATTTGGTCCAAGGGATAAATACGGAATGTGATTTCTCGTGTAATTGTTTAATCCGTCGTAAGTAATTCCAGGGATGTCCGTAATCATCGCGTTGGAAATACGAATTCCATAGGTTTTCTCCAATTGTTGAGCGTATTCGACTAGCCAATTTAACTCTTCGGCTTGAGAAAGTCCCGTCAGGACATTCGCGTAATTAGCTGAAAGCGAAATGTTCCCTGAACGAACATATTGAATAAACAAAGCTTTTTCGTTCGGACTTGCTTCCTTCATGAAGTTCTCAACAGCCCAAAGGGATTCTACGTGCCAAACAGGTTTTTCAGGAGAAACTACCGACTGTTGAATCCACGAAATCGCTGAACGAATGTTTCGGTTTTGAATCTGTTCCACTTCCGTTTGAAGGTGCGAATAACCAATGTCGTTGTGGGAATGATGAATGATGTGAAAGGTATAATTTTTCGTTTCTTGAACCGTCACAACCTGATGAAAGACCTGCTTACCAATGGAAATGTGAATACTATCCGTTCCAACGAAATCCTTCGGATAGCTAGGAAAACGCAAGGAATTGTAGCCCGGTTTAATCATTCCTTTCACCTCAAAATAGGTCGATTTGATACGGATTTCCTGTGTTTTCTGTGTGTAAGGATGATCCACTCGGACAATTAATTCCCGACTCATGGCATTCTTCAGGATTAAATTACTCGCTTCCACCTGAAATTTCCAATCACTTCGGTGCATGAAAACCATCAACCAGTCACGACTTTGCTCATCTTTTCCGGTGAATGAAAATTCAGCTTTCTCTTTGACCCATTCCGTCGGAACTTTAATGGTTAAATACCCAAAAACATCTTTATTGATGTCGTATTCAATGCATTGGAGTTCGTAACCTACTTCGTTTGAAATCCTTGAATCTTCGAGAAAAAGTCCGCTTCGTTTCGCTTTCGTTTCCAACACAAACAGTTCTTTGCCATTCAAGCTGATTTGAAAATGACGATCCGCTGAACTCGTTCCGGATGAATGTCCAATTAAAAAGCGAAATTGCGTGAATGCTTCTTCATTTTGGGGAATTTCCGCACGCATCGTAATCATGGAATTTCCATTGCAACGCGTTAAAAGGGAACTGTCCGCAAATTCATGCAAAGGCGAGAAGTACTTCAGGACTTCCCCACTTACTTTCGTAAAATAGCCATCCACTTGATTCGTTTTTTGAGCGAATAAGGCCGTTGAACAGCATAGAAATAGAATCCAAGTTACTTTTTTCATGAGCATAAACAGATTTTATCAAAGATACAATTTCCGAGTGTCTCGCTCCTACTCGAAATCCCTTATCTTTGTCAAAAAACACCCATATGCGCTTTAATTTATCTGAAATCAATGAGCTGATTAAAAGTCGAAGAACGATTTATCCGGAGCAATTTTCCACGCGAAAAGTGCAAAAAGATCAAATTGAATTGCTCTTAACGAATGCGCAATGGGCTCCAACACACGGAAATACGCAGCCTTGGCGTTTTCATGTGTTCACTGATGGTGGATTACAAAAATTAAGTACTTTCTTGGGTGAAACGTATTTAAAATTGACACCAAAAGAACAGCAAAACGATGCCAAACTGGCAAAGATGTTGCGTCGTCCCATGATTTCTTCCGTGGTGATTGCTGTCAGTATGAAGCGCCAAGAAGAAGAGAAAATTCCTGAAATTGAAGAGGTTGAAGCAGTAGCTTGCGCGATTCAAAACTTACATTTGAGTTGTACAGCTTACGGATTAGGTGGATTCTGGGCGACTCCAAAAGTTATTTACAGCGAAGAGATGACTTCATTCTTAGGTTTAAGTAGTCGCGATAAGTGCTTGGGAATCTTTTATTTAGGATATCCAGATATTGAATGGCCGCAAGCGCATCGACGTCCAATTGAATACAATACTACTTGGATTTCAGAATAAATTCTCGTTAAACCATCCAAGTTTTCCTATTTTTACGTTCTGTCCATATGCGTATATTCATCCTCATTCTTTTCCTCCCTCTTTCTATGTTCGCACAGAAAGAAAATAAGTTTGGTGTTCAAAATTACTTTGGATTCCAAACCCGAATGATTATTCCTTCCGATGCGATTGGACCTAATTCGTTGACATTAACAAAAGAAGCCTTCACCACAACGATTCAACAGCAAACGGGCTATACCTTTGGTGGAGTTGTCCGACTTGGACTGAGTGAATTAATTTCCATCGAAACTGGACTCAACTATGTTCAGCGTATTTATGGAATTACCATGTCGGAAACGGATTCAGCCATCACTGCTTTCAGCAACATGAAATTCATTCAATATGACATTCCTGTTTCTGCGGTGATCAATGTAAAATTAACCAAAGAACTCTATGCGAACGCTTCATTGGGATTAGCTTTGCAAAACAAACCATCGAGCGTAGGAATTATTACTAATCCTCAAGGAAAACACGAGTTCCTACATCAAGGTGTAGTGGACATCCACAAAAAGATGTCCTTTGATTTAATTTCAAGCGTTGGATTTGAATACCGCACGAAGAAAAGCGGCGTATTTTACCTAGGTGGATCCGCACGTGTGGCGATGGCCCCCGTTTTTCTTCTAGTAGCAAAACACCGCTATGTCAACGATTCACAAGTCGTGTTTGGAAATGTCAATGGTTCGTATCTGTCCGTGGATTTCAAGTATTTCCTTCCTTACAAGCGCGCAAGAAACCTCATTTTTAAACCAGGTCCGATCGAATAAATGGATCAATGGTATTTATTCAGTACCTTCATACTGAGAATTCAATAAAACAGTACACAATGATTAATTTAAAAAGCATTCAAACAGAAATTGACGCAAGTTTTCTTTACGCTTTGCTAGCGGAGCATGAAGAAGACGAAAATGTGGCGAAAGTGTTTGTACAAATGAGTGCGATTGAATTAAGTCACGCGGAAGCTTTTGCACATAGCAACGGACTTCCACTGGATCAACTTCCAGGTCCATCTTGGAGAGCAAAGACATTAGCGCGCATCGGTAAAATTCTTGGTTACGACTATGTTCTTGGCGTTTTATTGGATACAGAGAAAAGCATCTCATCCGCAGTGGTGAATGCACGCAAGACAACGAATACCGCATCCTCCATTTCAGATACCGCGCACGTTACGATTCTACGAAACATTTTAAATCACAATAAAAACGTATCCGGTTCCAATTTAGCGCGCTTCGAGAAACGTCACCGCTCCGTGGGTGGAAACGCCTTAAGAGCTGCCGTTCTTGGTGGAAACGATGGATTGGTTTCCAACTTTAGTTTGGTCATGGGAATCGCTGGAGCCTCAAGTGGACAACAAGAAGTATTGTTAACCGGAATCGCTGGATTACTTGCAGGAGCATTGTCCATGGCTTTAGGTGAATGGATTTCCGTCAAAAGTTCCCAAGAATTGTTCGAGAACCAAATGGAGCTCGAAATGGAAGAATTGGAACACAATCCGGAAGGAGAAGAAAAGGAATTGGCTTTAATCTACATTTCCAAAGGAATTCCGGAAGAACAAGCGATGTCCATGGCAAAGGAAATCATGACGAATAAAGACCACGCACATCAAATTCTTGTGAAAGAAGAATTAGGAATCAATCCGGAAGATTTAAAAGGATCCGCGATGGAAGCGGCCCTCGCCTCTTTTGTGTTTTTTGCCATTGGAGCTGTTTTACCGGTGATTCCATTTTTCTTCATTGGTGGAATGAAAGCAGTATTGTTTAGTTCCATTTTTAGTGCCGTTGGATTGTTTGTCATAGGTGGATCCATCACACTTTTCACCGGAAAAAGCCTTCTTTTCTCAGGAATGCGTCAAGTTCTTTTTGGACTTGCAGCTGCTGCCATCACCTATGGAATTGGACACATGATTGGCGTTTCGATTGCTGGATAAATTAGTAGACATGAACATTTTCCTACACATTTTAAAAAGAACGCTCGTCATTTTCATTTCGCTATTTGCTGGAGCGATGTTAAATGGCGCAATGATTAACGTGAGTAATCAAATCATACCGCCACCTGTTGGATTCGACTTAACAACAGCAGAGGGACTTCAAGCAGCGATGCCACACATGGGTAGGGAACATTTCTTGTTTCCTTTTCTTGCGCATGCACTTGGCACCTTGCTCTCTGCTTTATTGATCACACGTTTCCTAAAATCCCAACAATTTGTCTTTTCGATGATGGCTGGTGTACTTTTCTTAATTGCTGGTATTTCGATGGTCATCATGTTGCCTGAAACACCCATTTGGTTCGTTCTAGTGGATTTAATTGTCGCGTACATTCCAATGGCTTATTTAGGAAATAAAATCGCTAGCCGGTCCTAGAATTACTTTTTTCGCCCAAGGATTTCTTTCAACTTATTTAGAATCATTCTAGAATACCTCAAAAGTGGTATTGATGACGCAGTGTTACGCAACTAACTTTGCACAAAAATTCAAAGCTAATGATGCGTTACCCTTTTCTCTTCGTTCTAGTATGCTTATCTTCTCGTCTATTTTCTCAAGACAGTCTTTTGAAAATCAGTACACAAAGTGACGTGTTTGTGCGAACGTATCAAATCATGAAACAACTTCCTGATTCTATTTATCAAATGAAAATAGTTTCCGGTAAGAAGATGGAAATCATTTCATTGAATGCGCAGCAATTGGACTTAAGCACCAATAATTATCGTCAACTGTTTAAGCGCACACCTGGAATATACGTGAGTGAACACGATGCTTCCGGATTACAAGCGAGTATCTCCACACGTGGACTCAGCGCGAATCGATCGTGGGAATTGAACATGCGTCAAAATGGCTACGACATTGCAGCGGATCCATCTGGATATCCGGAAACGTACTACACTCCTACTCTAGACGCAGTGGCAAAAGTGGATGTGTATCGAGGATCATCCGCACTGCAATATGGAACACAGTTTGGTGGAATGATTAACTATCAATTCAAAGACAAATTAAACGACCAGCCTTTTTCATTTGAAAATAGTCAAACCATCGGTTCTTTTGGACTTTTCAATAGTTTCACTGCGCTCGGTGGAAATGTGAAAAATTGGTCTTACTATGGATTTGTTCACCACCGCAACGCGGATGGATTCCGTCAAAACAGTCAATATTCCACAGCAAATTACTTTGGAAAAGTGACGTATCAACTTAAAAAAGGAAAGGTTTCTGCTGAATATTCCAATAGTGCATACATTAGTCAACAAGCTGGTGGAATCTTCGATACCTTGTTACAATTCAATCCGGACACTTCTTTCCGCGCTAGAAACTGGTTTCAAGTAAATTGGAATACGCTTTCACTTCAGGGAGAATATGCGTTTAGTCCCCTTTCCAAAATACACTTCTACACCGCAATCACCTTTTCCGACCGTAACAGCGTTGGATTCACGAAATCATTAACGACTTTGGACACCTTCAACACCTTGATAGGGTCGTACAATCCGCGTCAAGTAGATATCGATCATTACTTGACGCAATCCAGTGAAATCCGTTATTTAAAACAATACAAACTGGGACAACAATTGCAAACATGGACCATTGGAGTACGTTTTTGTAACAGTGAAATCCACCGCTTGCAACAGGGAATCGGAAGTACAAACAGCGACTTAGATTTAATCGTTTCACCTGACAATTCAGGGAATGTGTTTCAAAAGGACTTATTGCTAGGCACGCAAAACATTGCCTTGTTTAGTGAACACTTATTTAAAGTCGGCAAAAGACTTTCCGTTACTCCAGGATTTCGTTCGGAGTATTTAATCAATCAACTTTCCGGACGCTCTAATAACTTTGCGAGTGGAATCATGGAAATCCAAGAAAAGAACCGCATCATCCTTCTAGGTGGATTAAGTAGCAATTTTCAGTTGTATACAAAACAACGAATGAAATGGAGTTTGTACGCGAATGCTACTCAAAACTACCGTCCAGTGATGTACTCCGAATTATTACCTTCTTCTACAACGGAAGTCGTTGATCAAGCAATGAAAGACGTGACTGGATTTACGTCCGAACTTGGCACCAAAGGAGTATTCATGGACAGAAAAGGTCCCATTACTTTTGATATCAACGTGTTCTATTTGAGATACAACGGGAAAATCGGAACGTATTCAGTGAACAACGCGCCTTTCAAAACGAACATCGGTGATGTGGTCAGCAAAGGAATGGAAGCGTATGTGGAATGGTCTTTTTTCAATCCTTTCTTCAAAAATTCAACAATGAGCGAATTGCTATCCGTCTATGTGAGTGGAACGATTCAAGATGCGCGTTATGTGACCTGGAACAATCCTGCTTTAGCGCAAGATCCGAGCCTTTCCATCCAAGGTAAAAAAGTGGAATACGCACCAAGTCAACTGTTGAGAACGGGATTAAACTACGACTTCAAAGGATTCTCTTTCAATTACCAATTTTCATACACCGGAAGTGTGTTCACTGATGCAGCCAATACCGTTCTTCCAAATCACAATGCAACTGTAGGACAGCTTAAAGCCTATTCCTTACATGACATTTCTGTTTCCTACAAGTTCAATAAAAACTACCAATTGAAATTCGGGGTGAACAACTTATTGAATGAACAATACGCAACGCGTCGCAGCGGAGGATATCCGGGTCCAGGATTGTTGCCATCGCAAGGTAGGTCGCTTTACGGGACGATGATAATTAAGTTGTAATTTAGAATCCATATCTTCCAAACTGCGCATCAAAGCATATAGTAGCCTGTAGCTTTACCTTGTCCCTCTTTCGTAATGATTCCTTTTTGAACCAATTCACCTAGGTTTTTTTTCACCGTAGGTAAAGCGAGTCCAAGTTTCTTTGCAATTTCACCAGAACCGCAACCTGAATGGTTTTGAATGTAAAACAATATACTCTTTTCACGAATGGACACAGGAACATCTATTTTACTTTCTTCTAGTTTGAATAATAGTTGATCTTGAATATGAATCAAACAGCTGATAAAAAATGTAATCCATTCTGTTATATTTTCTCCAGGTCTTTCGCGTTGTGTCTGCATGAGTATTCTGTAATACTCAGATTTCCGATTTTCAATTTCATGCTCAAAACTAACGTATTGAATCCATGAATACCCATTCTTCAGTAGCAACAAACTACCAAGCAACCTACTTAGACGGCCATTCCCATCTTGGAAAGGATGTATACTTAAAAATTCGTACACAAAAACCGCTGCTTTCAGCAATGGAATCGTTTCTTTATCGGATTTATACCAATCGAACAACTGTCTCATAGCGTCTTCCGTCGCTATTCCTGGGTCTGCAGTTTTAAATACAATTTGTTTTGTGCCGTCAACGAAGTTCGCCTCAACAGCATTACTGACTTGCTTATATTTTCCTTTATGCCACGTATCCTTTTCGCCATGCTGCATTAAAATTTTATGCAAATTCTTAATTTGACCCTCTGTAATTTGAATGGCATTAAAGTTTTCTGCGATAGTATCTAACGCTTCAAAATACCCAAGCACCTCCTGTTCGTCTCTTTCCTCAAGTTTAGAAATAGACAATTTGCCAATCAATACAGCTACTTCATCATCAGTCATTTTAGAACCTTCAATTCTGGTTGATGCGCCAACACTTCGAACTGTTGCTATCGATTTTAGTTGTTTTAGTGATGTACCCTCTCGTTTTTCTATAGCAGTCCACGAAGCATCAAACCGATCTATTCTATTTAGGTCAGTAAGGATTTTCATGCCTAGATTCAAGTGTAAATTATGTATTTTCAAACTCATAAAATATACGTATTTATTCGCAAATATACGAAAGGTATACGAATAAAGCAAGATAAGAATATACGTATTTATACGTAAATATACGAATGGATATACGAATCAGGAAATAAAAAATATACGTATATATACGCAAATATACGAATGGATATACGAATCAACTTAACGGAATCCTTTTATCAATAAGCGATTTACGACATATTGATTAATTCAACTCCTCCTCTGTTACTTCATCCGATTTCGTGTATCCTTTCAATGTCCAAGTAATCAACACAAAGGCTAATAACGCGATGAACGCAGCTACCCAGAATGGTGTTCCGAGTCCAATGTTGGAATGAGGTACACTCGTTTTGAAGTTGTAATAGAACCACATGAATAATGGTGGACCGATGATCTCGGCTAAACTCATCAAGCTGGTGAAAATTCCTTGAAGTTCTCCTTGCTCGTTGCTTTGTACTTGTCCAGAAATAATGGAACGAATGGCAGGGTCAACAATTCCGGTGAATGCATAAGGTAAAATGATGGCGTACATCATCCATCCTTGGTAAATGAGTCCCATTCCTATGAGGACAAAAATCGAAAGGAATAATCCTATTTTCGCTGCGTTTTTCTGTCCGAATTTCGCCACGATTTTACCCGTAAGCGCTCCTTGAACCACTCCGAAACAAACACCAACGACTGCAAGGGAAATTCCAACTTCTTTGGTTGTCCAACCAAATTTCTCCATTGAATAGAAATTCCATGTAGAATGCACACACATCGTTGTTAAAATGGTTAAGAAAGAAACGAGGAATAAATACTTTAACTTCTTGAAGCGTTTCATTTGTTGCAAGGCGCCAAAAGGATTCGATCGTTTCCACTCGAATGCGCGGCGATTTTCCACAGGCAACGATTCTTTCAAAACGATAAATCCATAAATGAAATTTGCCATGGAAAAGAAGGCTGCCACTAAAAACGGTGTACGCGCACCAAAGTCCGAAAGGAGTCCACCAATCGCTGGACCGATCACGAATCCAATACCAAAGGCAGCACCAATCATCCCGAAATTCTGAGCACGTTTATCTGGCGCAGAAATATCTGCGATGTACGCTGAAGCGGAGGTAAAACTCGCTCCAAAGATTCCAGAGACTGCACGTCCGATCACCAACCACCATAAATCCGGTGCGAAATACATGACCATGTAATCCAAGCTCATTCCAAGGACAGAAATCAATAAAATGGGACGACGTCCGAAGCGGTCACTTAAATTCCCGATCAATGGCGAGAAGATGAATTGCATAAATGCGTATGCGCCCATCACCCATCCAAAATATTGTGAAGCTTGACTAATAGGAACGTTAGCTGTTTCAGAAATCAATGTTGGAAAGGAAGGGATGATGATGCCTAAACCGATGGAGTCTAAGCATATGGTAACTAAAATAAAAAGTAAGGCCGATTTCGGATTGATGACATTCATGAAGCTCTGGATCTAGTTTAAGGGGCAAAGATACAGAACTCCTTGAGATTGGCAGATTAAGAAGTTGTGAAATCTAGTTAAAGGTATTTATATGGCTCGTCGTTCTCAATCAACTGTTCGATGTTCTTCAAAACCTGTTTCATGTATCTCCTCCAGAATAACTTCGTGAATAACCAATTGAGTGGATAATATAAAATTCCATGTGCATACATGGTATA
>ENA-OUVC01000084-OUVC01000084.1-marine-metagenome-genome-assembly--contig:-NODE-84-length-66845-cov-4.210595_pt1 | contig 66845 bp, 89 predicted proteins | sample MGYA00248622_ERZ508571 | MGnify/ENA primary metagenome ERZ508571 (study PRJEB26236, sample SAMN06267175) | marine metagenome | isolation source: Columbia River Estuary | place: USA:Columbia River Estuary... | reverse complement strand
ACGGAAGCGTTCTTCTAGCCCAGTTCCTCATAGCCTCTGGTTGCCGTTATGGGGAAGCCACAGAACTCAGAGTCAAAGACTTTAACTTCCAATCCAAAGAGGTCTATGTCAGGCGCACAGTGTCAGATGTTGGCTACGCATACCTGCCCGCAGGGACAAAGTCCAAGGGGACAAGATTTCTCATTGTTCCAGCAACAAAGAACGGCAACAAGCGAACTGTTGTCCTAAGCTCAGCTCTAGTAACAGAGATAAAGAAGTTTGTAAGGGCAAAAGCCCTAGCAAAAGAAGACCTGCTCTTCTCAAAGCACCTGGTTGAGAAGAGGAGTAAAATAGAAAGCCCTACCACAAGCGTAGTAGGGGAGCCTTACACCATTGGAAGCAGGACATTCCAACACGCAACAGCGTATTCGTACAATGTGGGCGGTTGTAGGTGTCAGGTATGTAAGGAAGCGGTCAGGGAGTACCGCAATCACTATAGAAAGGACAAGGGAAAGGGCAAGGTAGAAAGCCTTAGCAAAAGCCTTAGCAAAAGGGAAAGCCTTAGCAAAAGCCATAGCAGAAGCGATAGCGAAAGCCATAGCAGAAGCCTTAGCAGAAGCAATAGCAAAAGCCTTAGCAAAAGCCTTAGCGAAAGCCACCTACCTCGTGACAAGTGGCGAGCCATTTGGAACGAAGCCATCAACAAGTCAGGGATTGGTTGGTATCCCACCACTCACGACCTACGGCACGCTAACGCTACTCAGTTGTTAAAGAACGGGGTAGATGTGCACGAGGTCAAAGAGCGGTTAGGTCACCAGTCAATCGTAACTACGGAGAGATACCTGCATCGTATCCGCCACCAGCAGTCAAACGCAGCCGAGGTTGTGAATGACTATTTGGAGTGATTATGAAACTAACAAGAAAAGGCAAGATAGTGTTCGGAACATTCTTTACAGGAGTGTTTGTATTGGTTCAGGGATTGGTGGGTATTCCACAAGCCTCTAGCCCAACACAAGCCGAAGCACAAGTAGTAGAGCAAAAATCGCAAAAAGATATACTCGCCAAGTATGTCAACGCAGATGAATTAACTGACACTCAGTTAATTGAGTTACTGCAAGCCGTAGGCTTCAAAGGTCAAGACCTTAAAGAAGCGTGGGCTATTGCGAAGAAGGAATCACATGGTAGCCCTCTATCTCACAACGGTAATCGTAAGACAGGAGACAACTCCTACGGTCTATTCCAAGTCAATATGATTGGTTCATTGGGAGAAGATAGAAGGGATAAGTTCAATTTGGCTTCAAATGCTGAACTGTTCAACCCTGTGGTTAATGCCCAAATCGCTTATTTTATGAGCGGTGGAGGTAAAGACTGGAGCGCGTGGAAAGGAACAGAGACTGACGTTGTAAAGCGTTGGTTAAAGAAGTTCCCTTCTTAAGCATAAGTCGTAGCCAAAGCAAAAAGCAAAAGCCATAGCAAAAGCAGGCGCATAATGGAAGCCCCCTCAGAAATGAGGGGGTTTTCTTTTTGTGTTACACTCAGAGAAGGAGAGGGGGTAGTCAATGGCAAAGCATCACGACAAAGTTGCAGCAGCACTAGCAACAAGAATTGCAAATATGCCTAAAGGCGAAGGTTACAAGAAGCCTGGAAGTATGAATCCAAGAAAGACTGGATTTATGAGTATTAAGGCTAATGAAGCCAAAAGGATTTTAAGTAAGTAAGGATAAGCCCTGAGAAATCAGGGCTTTTTCTTTATCCTTGTACCTATGTCAATCCCATTAGCGACTTCATACCATGCAGGAGACCGCTCTTTTGAGCGCGATGTAAATTATCGCCTTGCTTCTAATGTAGTAAAAAGTGGTCGTCAAACAATACAAGAAAATGGGAACATACTTCACGAAGACCGTGACCCAGATAATATTGACCACGTAATTAAAGTAATTACAACTCCTCACCCAAAAAAGATTATTACAGTCATTAGAGATAAGACTCGCCCTTTTGCTGAAGAACAAGCAAAAGCAAAAGCAGACAAAGCTGCAAAAGGAGAAGCAAAAGCAAAAGCAGATACAACCGCTTCTCGTAAAGCAGCTCAGAAAGCAAGGAAACAAGAACGTTCTGCAAAGGCTAGTAACAAACAGCCTAGAGGCAAGAAGTAAAAGAAGAAGCCCCCCAAATAACTGGGGGGCTTTTCTTAATCTCTACACGAGTGACAAACCCCGTCAGAAGATTCTTTTGAGAGTTCTTCAAACTCTTCAAAGCATTTTACGCATTTTACTTTCATTGACTATCCTTAATTAATTTGACCTCACAGGCGTCTGTTGTGCAGTAAGCCTCTCCTATAGCATCGGCTGCCATACCTGCATAGACACCTGATAAGTCAATAGGCATAAGATTCATACGAGAAGCCTCGTACTCTTCTTCGGTGATTTGGGTGTATGGCATCTGTGGATAGACCATGTTACCCATGGGTAGGAAACTAATCGTCTTTAGCTGACCATCGTGCATGTGCAAGATAGAAGCAATAGAGTCTGATTCCTTTTCAGGGTCAAAGGTTACGGTTACAGAGACAGAGTTATCTGACCAGTAACGCTGTACGACTACAGCAAGTGCAACCTTTTCGTGAACTGAAACTTCTTTTTCGGCTCTCTTAGCGTCCGTTTGAATTGGGAAGAAAACAACGCTTGTTGTTTCTGGAGATTCAGAGGCTGGTTCAACTCTGTAATTAGCCATCTTAAATAGCGGAAGCATTGGGTCAGAGTTTGCAAAGCGGATTGCTCTGTTAAAGAACTTACCGCCTGATGCCCAGTGAACTCCAGGAGACTCACCAGCAAGAATAGAAACTGTTCCCGATGGCTTTACTGTAGTCATCTTGATTGACTGACGAATTCCAAGCCACTCAGAGTAAGACTCGTCATACTTCTTTACGACTTCGTAGCCAGTGTTTAACCAGTCACGCAATACAGTCCAACCGTTATTGTCTGCAAAGTTAGCAATACCAGAGATTGATGTTCCGATACGGCGGTTACGTTGCATAATTGCGTTTGTCTCTTCCCAGTGCGTCGGAAGAAGAGTCACAGTCTTGGCGTAAAGGTAAGCAAACTTCAATGTTCTTTTGAAGTCATCTAAATCAGTGTGACGATTCAAGTAAGTCTCAACAAGTGTGCAACACTCGTACGACTCAAGGCTTTGTTCAGCGCAAGGGTTGTAGCCAGTAACACGCCAGTCCTTGTTGTTAGGTGGGTCAATGAGACGACCGTACTTGCGTGATACATCCATCCACACAACTCCAGGCTCACCATTACGGACAATGCCGTCAATAATCTTAGAGAAGTCTGAACCGACTTTAGCCTCTACAGAGTTGTTGCTCATCCAAGCCCAACCTGGCTTAGCGGGGTCGTAAGAGTTGCGCTCAGGAAAGACCTCTGGGTTCTTAAGGTTTAAGAAGGTATCATCGTCAATCTGACCTATAAGGAGCTCAGCACTACGGCGTACATTTCCTGAAACAACACAGACCCCAATCATGTTTCCAATGTCTGCTATATCAGTCTTAGATAACTTCTCTCCAGCTCTACCGGTAAACATAGAGACAATATGGTCGTGTAACTTCTTTAGGGGTTCATGTCCTGCGGCTGTTCCGCCAAAAGTCTTGATTGGCGTACCTGCTGGGCGGACTTCTTGGTAATCAAATACTGGAGCCTTTGTATCTGGCTTGAGGTAGGCATTGATGAGGGCGGCTGTAGATTCAACCCAGCCTTCTCTGGTGTCAGGGATTTTATACTCGTAAGTTTCTTTTGGTTCATAGATTGTGAAGTCCTTGTCTGCTCCCTTGTCATCAAAGCCAACGCCCACTCCGAGCATTGAGGCTTCCATAAGGAAAGCGAATGGTTTTGCTGGGTCGGTCTTTACCATTGACCCAGTAGATACAAACGCACAGTTCTGCAAAGCAGCAGAGTTGCGTTGTTCATTAACGAGTGGGGTACCCATTACCCATAGTCCACGCCCAGGTGGAGTCCACTTCAGGTTGAAGAGACGGTCAAATGCTTCTTTAGCCGAGGCTGCTGCCTTAGCGTCTGACCAAGGAAGTCGCTGACGCTTGGCGTGGTCTTTCTGTAGAGAGTACATACCATTGATGACCCGCTCACATACCTCTACCCAAGTCTCCTTAGTACCATCTGCCTTTAAGCGTGAATAGGTACGAAGAAAAGTTATTTCTCCAACTGAGTTTCCAGCGGCATCCCTATACCCAAAAGGAGCCTTCTTGTCCTTATATGAAGCGACGAAGTCAGTTGTTAGTTCAAAAGAAAACAGACCCAATTCCTTACCACCATTCCTATGTTTGTGTAAATACCCCTCAACAGGGAACCCCATTGTGCCGTGGCAAAACCTACCACGCACTTGTTAACTTTGTTTACTTTGAAATCTATCTCTGCAGGGTGAACCCTGATTCAAATTAGAGGAAGTACTGTTATCAGATACTTAGTCTTCTAGTGAAGACTGAATAATTTTTGTAACTGTTTCTTCTTTTAAGGCTTGAGGTAACTCTCTTAGAGCTTGAGCTTTGTCTCCGAAGATAGCAGAGAGAACTCCACCAGCGCCTTGACGCTGTGCTGTAATCTGAATGAACTCTTTATCCGAGGCCATGTCATTAACTTCTTTAACCATTTTGATTAGGCGGTCAACTTCTTGAGAGACGTTAGGGTCTGCATAGCCTCCGTTCATTTCCTCAGCAAAGCGCATAAAAGCAACTCTTTGACCCTGCATTTCAATCATTGAGGTCATCAAAGCCTTGAGTTGGTCTTTGGTCTTGACTTCAATCGGGAGGTTAAAAGCACAGGTGTTTTGGGGCTTGAAGGCTGGACAGTTAGCAGCCACAAAGCAAGTATCGCATTGCCGTAAAGAAGATTGCTGGGTCTGAATTACTGGGATGTCCATCAAGACATCTTTGCCATCGTCATCTGTTTCAACGACAGTCTTCATCTTGTAACCAAAAACAGGTAGGTTTTGAACCTCTGAAGGGTCTCTTTGTACTACTTCTTGGCGCTCAAGTTTCCGCATCTCAGAGGCACTGTTATCAGAAGAGTACCCCCCTAGTTCCATCAAACCACTCATAAGTGGGGTGTCGCTGTTATCAGATACTTCCTTGTTTTTGCCACCATCAATGATGTGCAAATCAGGGGTTTTCTTGTCCATTGATGCCTCTAACTGTAGGTATGACCAGACCGCAACTCTAGTCGCTTCAAGGGTGTTATCTTGGCTAAACCCTAAATAGTCTAGCCCTGCCTTCTCTACGATGCGCTTGTAGCGAGGGCGTGCTTGGTCTTTCATACGCTTTGGATAACGCTTAATTTGAGCGCCATCCCAGACGATTGTTTCGCCTCTGCGCATTGGGCTAAGCCACGACAATGTGCTGGCAGTGCTAAATGGTACCTGTCGGATGTTGTCTGGCTTGGCACAGGCAAGGGCGTGGTACTGAGTTCCAAATTGCCTCTGATAGCCCCGTGTGAGGGCGGCTAGGCTAGTTACAGCCTCAATCTCATCGTTGGGTATGACTACGTTCTGATAGGTCTGAGACATTAGTTTGAGGGAAGGAAGCCCATACTCTTCGTGCCAGACTACCCAGAACTTAGGGTCGTGTTCGTAGAAAGGTCGTTGTGCTTCTACCCAGTCTTTGCCCAAAACAATGGAGTCAAACTCCATAAAAGCTGATGCTCTCTCAGAGTTATCCACAAGGAACTCTTGGTAATCAGCGGCTAAAGAAGTTAACTCTTCTTTTGAGAGCCCTGCTTTGTCAGCTTGAGCTGCACCAGACTCAATAAACACCTGTGTGTCAGCATCAAAGTGCTCGCTAATCAACCATCTTTTGGTAGTAGGCAATCCTCTTTTGCGAAGAGTCCAAAAGTTGAGTCCCATTGACTCAACCTTTGAGCCAAAAAGAAGATTGCGGTTAGAGCCTACTTCAGCTCCGCTAAAGATGACACGCATCAATCAGACCAGAGTTCAGCCACGGTATCTTTTGGTCTTGTTGCTTGTTCTGAGCGTGCGATGTTGACCTTGGTAATGGCCTTTTCAATATCTGACCAGCGTCGTACCTTACTTGGGGCATCTGGTCGGTTCTCAACTGCTGCAAAATTAGGATGGCTAAAGAGGATTGCTGGAACTCGTTGTTCTTCAAAGACCCAAGCACACATAGTTGGATCAGCATCTACATACATCTCAATAGGGGCCCTGGAACGAGAGACAACAAACTGTCTCTTCTTTAGATCCTCACCTGCCAGCTCAAAAGAAGAATCAATCAGGTCGTCATAGTTAATGATCCCGTGAGACTGTAACCATTGCTTAGCGTCTGCTTCTTTGCGGGAAGTCATGATGGCTACACGGTTATTGATATTTAGGGCGTAGTAAAGCGCCACTCCTGCACGGATTGGTTCTCCAGAATCCGAACTTAGTACGCCGTCTAGTGATACGAGTATGTTCATTTATCCCTTTGCTCGGTATGTTGCTGCTCTTCTAATTAGGGTCTGAGTATCTGGCAGGTCAATGCCATAAGTTTCATCTGCTTGTTGTGCTTTGTATGCTGACCAGTACTCAGACATCTTTTTTAGGGCAGGTACGGTTCCGTACTTCTTACCAGCCTGCCATCTATAGTTGTAAAAATCTGCATAACCTTCACCCTCTGTACGGAAGGCAAACTTGCGTGCTCCGTGAATGTCCTCGTACATTGCAGAGCCCTGTGTTAGGGCCGCATGTAGTCGTGTTTCTGCGTTACGACGTGCTGGGTCGTTCTGAGCTCCCTGTACGTCAGTTAGAGCTTTGGTATAGCGTGTAACAATCTCTGTTGCCTTTACTAGGTCACGCTTTGCAAACTCATCCCACACAGGGTTCTCTGGCGCAGTTGTCTGCTCAGGGTGGACTGTCCACTCGTTGTGGGTTAAGTCGTAGGCTGCATAAGGATTGATAGTGCGAATGTCAGTAGCACCTGGGTTTACATAGAAAGTAACCTCGTACCCATTCCAATCCTGTGTTTGTGGCTGTAGGTGGTTGCGGAAGTCTTCATTCAACATACGGCTAATCTCTACATCGCCAAGACCATTAAACTCTGAGTGTGCTCTACGGAATTGAATGTAGTTCACTCCAATAAGAACATCTAAGTCTCCAGGCTGACGTGCTGCTGACCACTGGTATGAGACACCAGAGCCTGCAATCCATACGTGTGCCCATAGGTTTGAATTACGGTACTTGGTATTTAGGAACCCAAATAGAAGTTGCAGAATTCCATTACGAACCCATCCCTTTAGAGTCTTTTCTGAGAATAACTTAGGGTCTAACTTTGTTTCAGGGGCAGAAAAATAGGAAGTAGCAGTGCCCTGAATGTGTACAGGGTTTGAGTTACTTCCTAAGTTCTTAAACATAGCCTTAGTTTAGAGCGTATTAAGCTTTTGTTGGGTCTATCCCACGCTCAGATAATGCTTCAGCAATCTTTGCACGCTGCTGCTCACTAGGAGTTACAGGCTGTAAGGCATCAACTACGGCTTTAGCAACACGTTCAGCCAGTAGGAAGTCATCAATCTCGGAGACTAACTGCTTGCTAGTATGATATATGTCGTAGGTGCTGGCAATACGACCAACGCCTTCTGTAACAGGAATTGTTTCTAGCGCTCCATCTGCTTTGATTACAACAGAGTACGCTGCTTGAATTTGTGGTGTCTCTTCAGTCATTAGTTTAGTCCTAACAGTTTTTGTTTACGTTGGTTTACTGCGATAGATACTGGGCAGAAATTACAGAGGTAGGTCTTTGGACCTGCTTCATCCTGGTAGCGACCCATACCCTCTGCTTTACGTTCTTTTGCAGTATTAGGGATGAGTAACTTCTCTTTGATTTGCCAGTCGTTGCAACCATCTTTTGGCTTGTTGTGTTGTTGATAGCATTTCATTGCGTCGTCTAAGAACATAGAGCGTGAGTCGTAGAAGGTGTCATCTACTTCTGCAAGGCCCTTAGAACCTCCGCCTTTAATCTGGCGAACAATTTCTTTTTTGGACTCTGTTTTTGCCCAGGCACGTAATGGAAGAACAAACAACTTACCTTTGTGTGGCTCACCTGATGGGAATACGTGTGATTCACAAGCAATCGCTAACAGGTGGTCTTGTTCTGGGTCACCATTGTATGGAGGAAGTTCGTCTAACGATTCGCAGACGAGACAGTACAACAACCGAAACATCGGTTCATTGTCCATTTTCTTTTCGCCCAGAATAGGTACGTTACTCATTGTGCTCCTTGTAGTAGTCCGATTATCTTAGCAGATTATTGATTCCACAAACCTTGCTCTGTTGAGTCAGCCTTGGCTGCTTTCTTAGCTGCCCGCTCTTCCATCTTTTTGTCACGTGCGCTCTTAACCCCAATTGCACTACGTACGATTGACTGGTGACGACCAGTAGATGGGCTGTGTGAAACGTCTGGATACATCCAACCACCTTCGTGGTGAACAGCAATAGGAGTTCCGTAAGACATTACGTGGTAATCAGTAGTGTTTGCTACATTAGCCATCTGCTCTGAGAATTGAGTTTTAGATAACCAACCGTGAGAAGATGGGGCACCTTTAACGCCTTGCATATTTGAGCCTTTAAACTCTTCTCGTCCCTGAATAAGTGGACCAGCTTTAGTGTTAGAGGTGCGCTTAGCCATGATTACTTACCTGGGTTTACCTTGTTTGGAAACTCAGAAGTGATAAAACCATAACCGTAAAAAGGATGAAGTGATTGACGGTTGTCTAGCGTTGCTTCGTCACCGTTACCGGGGATTACCTCTGTGTCTGGACGAGCTTTGCGATACTTACCATCTGTTGCGCCTGCATTTAGTGAGGCGTTCATTGAGCGTGACGAGTTAACTGTCATGATTACTTGCCTTTCTTCATTAGCGCTTTAAATGCGGGTGTGTTTGCTCCTGCTTTTTTAACGTTTTTCTTTGCTTCTTTAGCATTTGCTTGTGCAACCTTTGTGTCTTTACCACGAGCCTTCACATCAGCCATTGCTGCTTTTTGTGTTGGTGTCATTGGCTTCTTAAGTGGGTTTTTCATTTGGGTTCCTTTACCAGTTCAGTTCTTTTGCTGCTTGGCTCTCTGCCTGTGAAGAATGCTTAGGACGGTTCCAGTCCCCATCTGTTCTACCGCTAAAAGCGCCAGTCTCATGGAGTGCTCTACCTTTATTTTGCTTATATTGCTCAACTAATTTAGCGCCTGTTTTAGCCGCTTTCTTAGCTTTACGGCGATCATTCCATTGCATTAGATTTTACCTTTTGCTTTCAGTGCTGCAGTTTTAGCTTTAGACTTTGCGGCAGATTTCTTTTCGTACGCTTCAGCCCATTCCACTTTAGCTTTAAGTTTTGCCTCTTTTTTAGAACCAGGCTCAACCATCTTTGGTTTTCCTGTTCCCTTCAAAACTGCGTGCCCAAAAAATCTAGTTGCAGGCTTTGAAACATTTTCTACTGGAACTTTCTTAATTGGTTCTTTCTTTGGCATTGCTTTAATTGAGCCAGCTTTTGCTGCTGCTGCAACTGCAGGGTTTTTAATCTTCTTCGCCATTATGCTCTTCCTTGTCTTTGGGCTCGCTGGGTTTCTAGTTGTTTACCCTCAGATAGTCTATCTCCAATAGCAGACTTAATTTGGGTTATAACGCTAGAAGAATTATGTTTTGGATACATCGTGTGGTGATACACAGCCCCTAATGCGTGGTGAATAGTTGCGTCCATACCCAAAATAGTAGGGTGAATAGCGTTAAACGCTTCTGCGTGACCGTGGTGCTCAGTAGTTCCTCTGGTGGCTGCCATATCATCTAGGTGTTGAAGGGCTTGGTTTACCGCTGGAGCAATCACCTTGTGAGGAACTGCTAAACCCTTTAACTTACGGCTTGCTTGGTTACCTTCTGGTTTAGTTGTATCAATATAAACAGGCTCACGACGGGCTCCTGCTCCTGGAGCAATTGATGGACGAGACCGCTCAGGTTTAGGTGCTACTGGAGCTATTACAGTAAGACTTGGTGTTGGAGGTGTTGGAGGAGATTTCTTTTTTGCACGCCCTGTAGTTGCATCACGTTCTACTAAAGGTTTTGGCGCAACCTTCTTTGCTCTTTTTGGTTTTGGTTCAACAATTGTTACACCACGAGCAAGTTCTCCACGCTTTGGTGCTCTTATACCTTGGCGTGCTAATTTTCTTCCAGTGCTAATTACAGGTCCTGGAAGTTGAATCTTAGGAGCAGCAGATGGACCCTGGTCTTCTTCTCCTGAAACGCGAACGTCAACGTCTGCTACTTTTGCACGACCAGTTTTTGTGTCACGAGTAATTTTTTTCTTAAACTTTACTCCAGGATTGGCGTCAACTTCAACCGCTGTACGTTCTGTTGTGCCCTTTACGCCTGCTGCGCCGACTCGTGCTACACGGTCTTCCTCAGACTTACGAGCAGAAGCTAACGCTCCTTCAGTTTCTTTAGCAATCTCGGCTTCACGTTCAGGAGTCATTCCGACTCTTTCAACCTCTTTTGCTGCTGCTTTTTTCTTTTTAGCCATGCTTAAACCATCTTCCGCTTTACACGGTCAGACATCTTTTGAGAGTAGCAAGATGCACACATACCCTTGCTGTGTAAAACCTGTACTGGATTCATAATAATTCCACACGTTGAGCATGGGTGTGAACCCTTGTAACGGGTTGCATTCTCAGCAATTTGACGTGCTTGAATTTCCATCATGAATGAGCCATCGCCATCGTCCATGATTACTTCTCCTCTGGCTTATGCCAAGATGTCATTCCCTTTGGGTAATCTAACTTACCTTTTGGTGTGCTGCGGTTAATCCCATGACCTGTTGAAAACGCGGAATACAAAGGCTCGCTTGATGCTGGACGACCACTACGGTCTACAGGACCTTTTGCCCATCGTTTTGCCCAGTTGGATGCGTTGCTATTACCCATTAGATACCCCCTAATTCATTACGAGATGCAGCTTGGAAACCTGCTGGACCACCTGAGAACCAGGATACACGTGGCTCTGCGTAAACTCTGTCTATAGTTACAACATCATCAATTCCTGGTTGTCCACGGAACCCATAACCAAAACGGTCAGGGAATAACCGAATTTGTGGAAGAGGTGGACGAACCATTGCTTGAATATCTTTACCAGGAACGTTCATAATCATTAGTGCTTGAGTTGTTAGTCGTTCCATATTAGATGTAAAAGGACCGTTGTACTGCCAACGCTTTGCTACTTGGTCAGGCTGTATCGGTGCACGCCATGGCTTTGTGTAGTCGTAATTACCGTCAAACTTTTGCGTCATTATCGCCACGCTGGTTTCAAGTATGCAAGCATTGCTTGACGACGCTCATTAATCTCTGCAGGTGATGTGGCAACAGTGTTTGCTTTACCGTCGTTAACAAGGTGAGGTGCTGGAAGTAACGCTACTTGAGGTGTATTACGCAATGCTTGATAGACATTAACACCATTTACATTTACGTAAGCAGCTTTCATCTGACGTTCAATACCAGACATAGGATTGATTCCATCAGGCCAGAAATACATAGATGGCTCAATGCGCTCACCTTTGTGCACGCCACGTTGATAGGCTTTCTGGTTGACGCGAGACTTGATACTATCCAACAAACGGTCATCACGACGTGAGCGGATAGTGCCAAGGTATCCATCGGGATACTCGGCAGATGGAACACGTCCCACGCCAATGCGTGACGCATCCATTGAATCTCTTGCTACAGAAGTTCCTGAACCACCTTGGTTGTTGTAACCATACACACCGCCAGCCCCAAGGGACTGCCAGTTCTGTGATGGTGAAAAGTTATTTGTTCCACCTGGCATTAGTTAACCTTTGGTGGACGGGGCTCTGTGATGCCGTGACGCTTGCGTGCTGCTTCGTTACGGATATTGCGCATATTGTGCATATTCCAAACAGCATCTTCGTTGCGAGAAATCATTTTGCGTTCTGCAGTTTTTTTATACTTATGCCCTGTAGACAAATCAATTTGAACGCCTTTTTCTTTTGCCTTAGAGTCAACCCAACTACCCATTACTGCTTTAGAGTCAGTTGCATGTCCTTGCAAACGCAAGAAATGAGACGCAAACTGCTGTGCACTTAAACTTGGAGATTTAGTTCCTGTACTTTCAAACGCTGTGTCAACTGGGTGACCACTGAGCTTAGATGGCTCTTTTCCTACTAAAAATACTTTTTCACCAGGTTGAATAACATTTCCGCTGGTCAAGTTAATTGAGGCTCCACCGTAATTGTTTGTGGAATGGATGAAGTCTTCGGCGCCTTTTGGGTTACTAGCTAACAGGCGTGTTTCTTCTTTTGTGTAGCTTGGGCGTGAGCTTTCCTTCAATTGCGCCGCTACGCTACGTCCGTCACTGTTAGGAATCATGTTACTATTTTCCTTCTTAGAGCGCTAAATGTCTGTACAAAGGAGACCAAATGTCAGTAGACGTTGTTGCCGTAGATTTTAATCCGACTATTTGGGCTGTCTTTTGTGAACTATGTGCCTCGTATATCGGTGAACCAACTCAAGAAGATGAGTTAGTTGACCGAATGTACGAAGAACATTGCGCCCTCCATGGGCTTGTTCCTGAGAACTAACCCTTTAAGAAACTTGCTCCAGCGTCTGACTTTGGAAGCGGTGTTCCAGCAGGTGCAGCATCAAAGTTCAACGTGCTACCAGAGGTCTGACGAGACAACGATGCCCCTCTCTTTGGACGCCAAGCAGTTTGTTGACCAACACTTGTGTTAGTTGACGTGCTTAGTGACAAAGGGGGTTCAGTCTCATTATGGTATTGCGTTGGTTTACCCGTATTTACTGTAGAACCAAACTCTTCAGAAGAAATAATATCTGACATATTAGTATGATGCGCTGTTTCCGTCGTTAAAGTTTGGTGCTTGACGACCAGCTACTGAACGAACAACTCTGCCACTTGACATTGTTGCTGATGCTGCTGGGTCGTTTCCTGCAGGGAACTTTACTGAGATACGATGACGAGCACCCATACGCTCTGACTGTGCTGCATTACCTGCAGAAACATTTGAGCGATTTGCTTTTCCACCCGCTGTTGGATCTCCAGCTTGTGTGTTCTTCTTTGAAATCTTTGTGCCAACAGTTGGAGTTCCGCTTACATTGTTAAACTTTGCAGCATCCATACCCATATAACGGCGTGGTGAACTTGCGTGTTCTGCAGAAGCTAAGATTTCTTCTGTTGTTGGAATATTTTTGCTCATACTTTTACCTGCTGACTCTAGATGTGATGAAGGGGCGCCTATGCGACGTCGCATTGCGTGACCCATGTCTGAGAAATTTGCCATGATTACTCCTTGCTTTGGGATAAGGATACGACGGTTTTAGCTTGCTGTAATGTGAAAGACGATTGCAGAAATTTCGCCGTCTCGTGACTCAATGGTTGTAAACCCTGGCTTATCGGTTAGATCCATACCACGAGGGGCTACATACCCACGAGCAATGGCAATGGCTTTAACTGCTTGGTTTACTGCTCCTGCACCAACAGCACGGAGTTTTACTTCACGCTTGTCGTAAATTGCATGGGCAATGGCTGAGGCTACGCTTTGCGGGTTGGAGCTTGCGCTTACTCGCAAAAACGGCTCTTCTTTTGGTAGTTCTGGTGTGTTACTCAATTGTTAGTCCTTTGGTTCGGTTTAGTGTGCCACTCCCGAACTAAAGGATAGGTCTAAAACCGTGCTTGGTCTCGGTATTTAGGGTCTGACATTTGCTCAGCTACTGCCTTTTCAACTTCGTTAATTGAAAATTTTCCTACAAGGCGTGCCAAAGCGTAGGAATCTGCAGCATTATCGTCATTAAACTCTACGCCCCATCGTTTGTATATCTGCAACAACATCTCTTGTTTCTTAGCATTTCCTTTGCCAGATGCGTACTTTTTAAGCGTCATTGGTGGGACTTTTAAGGGGAATCTACGTGGGTCATCTTCACCGTACCAATCGTAGATAGCTAATCGTACGGTTGCTGAAAGTTCTCCAAGAACTAACGCTGCTTGTGATTGTAGAACTGTTCCTTCCATTGCTAAATCTACAACATCTAAATCATGTTCTTCTAAGTACATTAAATGGTCTGTTAACCATTGACGAATGTCTACAAGGCGTTCAATTCCAAAGTACGGAGATTTATATACCCAAGTGATGTGTTTCTTTGGGTCGTCTAAGGATAATGCAGTTAACGCAAATCCTGTAAGAGACTGGTCAATACCAATCGTTACATTACCTGCAGTGTTTAATCCGCCGTCTATTACTTTAGTTGTCATGAGCTCAGGAGTCCATTCTTGTGTGGACTAGCAACTCTAGTTCCTCAAGTGTTCCTCCGTTGCTTAAAATCTTATCTACTTTATATCCATCTAAATCTGACTCAGAAATGTGAGCATTAACTGCTGCAACTCCTGGGCGTTTAACCCGCCAAAGTTGACCACCACGTTGTTTAATGCATTCAGCTTCATTTACAAACCTTACATCAGAAATAACGATTTTATCTTTAGAGTTAAGGTCTTTTAGTGCCTGATGAATCCAAAACTCATCTCCAAATGTTTTACGAGCACCTACACCTAAACTTTGAAGCAAGTGCCTTATTTCAGGAAACAATATTTTTGCTTGGTCCCAACCATACGCGCTAACAACGCCTTCAACTCTAAACCCATCTCTAATAAAAGGGTTTGTTTCAATTAACAACTCTCTAATCTTGTCAGCAAATGCAACACGAGTGTACCCATAGTTTTGAACAAGACTCTTTGCAACACTGTCTTTACCTGCTTGTGCGTAACCTGTTAGGCCGATAATCATGCGGAGAACTTATCCTTTCGTGTTGCACGGAAATCATTTGTACGACGAGTAATCTCACGAGAAACCAACGCCACATCTCGTTCAAAGTTGTTGGCTACAACCTCTACCATCTTGCGGTATGCGTAAGCGTGAGTAAGTTGGTCTTCTAAATCTATAATCTTTGGGTCAGCAGCAACTTGAGCTTTGATAAGGGTTACTCTCTCACCTTTAACCTTTGAATTGTCTTTAGCTAAAAACAATTGAGCCTCTAAAGAGTCTTTCTTTTTATTTAGAACATGCTCATCTACTTGACATGCAGCTAGTTGACCCGCAACAAAATTAGACCAGGCAGTTAACTGAGTAAAAAGTGCGCTAAGTTCGTCGCTATCTAAGGCGGAAATGTCTCGTGGCATTTTTGGTTGCTCTGATTGGTCAGGCCACATATTAATGTTTTGTTCTGTCATACGCTTTACTGCTAAATCTGACATTGGACCTAAATTAAGCACCCCACTCCTCCAAATCCACTAAAGAGTTACAAGAGTTGCAACCATCAGAACTAACGTTGCACTCAGGCATCTTCTTTGCTTTTACAGCAGCAATTACCTTTGATGCGCTAAAAAAAATACGTTCAACAATCTCATAGTCTGCTTTAACAGTGAACTCTTTAGTTGCTTGGTCTGCCTTATTCTCGTACAAGAAAACAATCTCTTTTGGCGCTTCAGCACCATACATACGGTGCGCTAATTCTAAATACATCTGACCTTGCAGTAAGTGGCTGCGGAATGGACGGCGAATGTTGTTGAATGCTTTGGTCATATCTCCGCCAGCATCTGCAAGGATATCGGGGGCTTCAAAGCGTAGGGTTCCTGCGCCAATAGACTTGATTTCAATTAAGCAATCATCTCCGATGTCTTTAATCCAACCATCTGTATGACCTGCAATCCGTAAGTTGTCATCTACAAGGGTGACTTCTCGGTACTCCATAACATCTTTACGCCCACAATCTTTGCAGGCTGGAGAAATACCTATGGTCATTACCTGGCAAGCTAAACACTCAAACTTTCCATAAAGAACATTCATTGCCTGAAAACGAGACTGCCATTTAGCGTGAATGTAGTGTCCTTCGTCAAATATGTTTTGCAATCTAAGATTTGGTTTGGTTCTATTCGCTTCTCCACCCGTTAGTAAATGGTACGAATAACGGTGACACCAGTCAGGTTTGATTATCTCTGACGGGTGGAGTACGTCTTGGCGGCGGTCGTCTAACGGACGGCGCATAAGGTACCGTTCAACATCACCCAATAAGCGTGTTGTCGTCTTCTTTGCATCTAAGAACTTCTTTAGTTCTGTAGCCATGTTAGTCCTTACTGAAAATAAACTCCTTAAGAGTCATCTTCTTAGCGAATGATTTTTTCCACTTACGTATTAAAGCATTTCTTTCTCTGTGGCTCAATCCTCCCCAGATTCCGTGTGGTTCGTCACGAGTGACTGCATCCCACAAACAATCTTTTAGTACAGGGCACGGATTCTTACCATTTTCACCAAGGCAATAAACCTTGGCTTTATCGGCAATTAATTTATATCGGTCCTTATCTCTTGGAGGATAGAAAATATCTTCTTCCTCTTGGCTTTTAGGGGCAGCTCCAAAGCAACGTGCTTTAGACCACCAGGGTGGTTCGTTTTCATACATATATTAAGCATCCTTTAGACGGTCCCTCATCTCTAGAAAGTCGTCTTCAAGAAGAATTACGTAATTCTCCCCATCTAGATGAACGCCCAGTACTGGCATACGTCCATCAAGGATGGCCTCTGTCGTTATTTTCTTCAACACCTCTGACTTTACAGAAAAAGATTTCTTTCCTGTAAATTTATGTTCAATCAAGAGGTCGCTTGACCGAACATCTCCCTTGTGGGACCAAAATGCTCCAGATGCAGCCATAGTTTTACCGCTAATTTTCTTGGCAAGTCTCTTCTCGTGCTTCTGGGATTGCTTTTGGCCTTCAGTCTTCATCAATAGCCAATGGTGCAGCATCTGATGAAAGTACAGCAGTTTGTATTGCTTCTTTAAGGTCAACTTCTTCACGGATGCTTGCAATGACGGACTCAATGCCCTGCCACTTACGCTCACCATGATAGAACCAACCACCTTTACGTTCAATAACACCCATGATTACACCAAGAGAGGCAATTTCTTTAGCGAAATCAAACTCTCCAGGTTCACAGGCGCCACCTGGCGCAAAGTAGAAATCAAAATATGCAACACGCTGTGGTGGTGCAGTCTTGTTTTTTAATGTGCGAACAACAACTTGTTGTCCAACTCTAACCTTGTTTGTTCCTGAACCAATTTCAATCCATTCCTTACGGCGTACTTCGCAACGAGTAAAGAACGCATAGTTCTTTCCTTCTCCTCCAGGAGTTGTGCGAGGGTCACCGTGCATCACACCAATTTTCATTCGGTATTGGTTGATAATCAACCCAAGTACAGGACGCTCATCCTCAGTTAGAGAGCGCTTCATTGCTGTACCAACTACACGGAAAAATTTGTTTGTAAGCAGTGCTCCACGACCAACGGTTGCCTCACTCATATCCTTTTCCATTTCTGGCATTGGAGATAATGCTGGCAGTGAGTCAATGACGATAGCATCTACCGACTTGGACTCAGCAAACTCAATGACTGCTTGGTATGCCTCCTCCATAATGGATGTCTCAATAACAATAACGCGAGACGTGTCTACGCCACACATTGCGGCATACTCTGGCACCCACTGTTCGGCAGCTACCCACACAGTTGTGTAGTCAGGGTTTAATGCTTGATTCGCTGCAATAGTCTTAAGAGCGAGAGCTGTCTTGCCGTGCGACGGTTCCCCAATGAGTTCATTCCATTGATTCCCAGGGAAACCACCACCCAATACAAAATCAAGGGTAGTAGAGCCACTAGTGATACGAGGAATAATATCGCTCCGAATATCGGACGCCATAACAACCACGTCGCCTTTAAACTTTTTATTAAGTTGTGCAATAAGTTTGCGTGCTTCAGCATTTATCAATTTACTCTCCCAATAATTCCCTGTGGATTCCAGTTACTTTGAACATCATTACCTTGCGCAGACTTTGCACTGCCTTCTACTGTGGCTCCAGTCAATGAGCCGTAACGACTGCCTGCTTGTGTTATCGGATACCCGCAGTCATAACACCTTGCTGCAGCGTTCTGTACTGCCATGTAATTGTTTCCACCGCACTCGGGACAAGATTGAGTTTGACTTGCGCTTTGTGCTTTAGATAACGGCTGAGTGTATGCGGGCTGTGGCATAGGAGCCATTGGCTGTTGTGAAGGAGGCATTGGAATATCTGCAGGACGAGCAACTGGCTGTGCGCCAAGTTGTTTAGCCCACCAATCGGCACTACTCATTTTGCTTCTCCCCACTTGTCTACAATATTTACATCAGCAATAAGAGGAACAGTAATCTCTGGTAGGTGAATACCTTCCATGGATAACCGAATTGCTTCGGCTGTCTCTTCTGCTAAATCTTCACGTGCAACTGTAACGAGTTCATCGTGCACCGTCAACACCACATTAACATCTGGTTCATCTATAAAACAAGAATGTGCTCTAACAATGGCGAGTTTCATCAAATCTGCTGCAGAACCTTGAATAACGGTGTTAAATGCTTGTCGGTCTGCTCTGCTGCGAAGCCCTTTATCTGTGGACTTTAGGTCAGGAATGTAACGACGGCGACCAAAAACAGTTTCTACAAAAGGGGTTGGAGATTGTTGACTAGCTAACCGTGTGACTCGTGCTTTGTACTTAGCAATGTCGTTAAATCTTTCAGTGAAATCATTTAAAAGTTTTCTTGCTGCGTCTACAGTTAGCCCAAGAGACGAAGCAATTTTGTCAGGGCCTACACCGTAGGTCATAGCTAAAACCAGTACTTTACCTGCTTTACGGTCAAGTCCAACGGTGTCGCCAATAGTTGTATAGATGTCTTTGCCATTTAAATAGTTGTCCATCATAATTGGGTCGTTAGAAAGTGAAGCAACAATACGAGGCTCAATCTGAGAGTAATCAGCAACTACTAACTTGTAACCTTGAGGTGCTACAAAAAGATTACGAATTAACTTTCCATACTGACCACTGCTTGGAATGTTCTGTAGGTTTGGGTCACTGCTAGAGAAACGACCTGTCTCTGCTCCGTGAGACTTAAAGCTTGTATGTACTTTGCCGTTAATTAAAAGTGATTTCTTTTCAAGAATGCGTGACTTACCTGCGTTAGTACGCACAATGTCTCCACCTAAGTACGGCATTACATATGTAGTCATAAGCTTATTTAGATCTTGATACTCAAGGATGGCATCAACCAACTCGTCTTTAGCGCGATAAAACTCTAGTGCGTCTGATGAAACAGAGTACTGGTTTATAGTTAAAGGCAACCTTGCAGCTAACATATCTTGACCTTTAGTAGTCAGAGCAATTTTGATCTTAATGTTAGGCGTAATGCCACGACCACCTTCGTCTTTAGGAGAGAACAATATCTTTTGTTTTTCTTGCACCGAGTTCATTGGGAAGGGTTTCCCTGCAAGCCTGTACGCACGGGCAACTGCGGCATCAATGTCTACGTCAAGTCGCTTTTTTAGTTTAGTTAACTCTTCAACGTCAACAGTTGCTCCAGCTAATTCCATGTCACATAAAGCGCCAACAATATCCATCTCTAAACCCCACACACGAGCAAGACTGCCAGTTAATCTAGGGGCTAACTCTTTGTACAACTTCCAAGTAACCTCAGAGTCAAATCCTGAATAGTGTGCTACCTCCGAAAAAGAATGGACCTCAACCATTGCTCCAATACCTTTTTCAACTTTAATCTTCAGGTACTTTTCAGAGCAATCTTTTAACCCAAGCTTTCCACGATTACGATTGTCAATAACAAATGCAGCCATCAACGTATCAAAGAAAGGTTTTTTAGGTACTACGCCTCGGTAGTACTTAGCAATTGATTTCAGGTCAAACTTAATGTTATGACCAACCTTTAACTGGTCACTAAAGAACAAGGGCTTTAATGCTTTAAAGACATCTCCTGGCAATAGCTGCTCTGGTGGCGCATCAAATACTGGCGTCCACTTGGCTTGGTTCTTTGAGTAGTCTGTTTCTTTTAGCTCTTTACCTGCAGCAACTTTTTTTTGACCACTTAAAAGTAATTCTTTATCCCACTGTAAGAAGTCGCCATTGGGGTGACCCATAGGGATTACATCTGTGCGTCCTTCGGTGGCTAGTGAAATCCACAGCACATCATTTACAACAGGTTGGATTCTATTTTCTCCAACTGTTTCTACGTCAAATGCAAAACCGTCTACCTTGGAGTAAAACTCAACAAGTTCTTGAAGTTGTTTCTTGGTTGTAATTATGTTCATTTAATACCCCTCAAATTAGTGTGTAGTAGGGGCCTGGAAACGGAAGACAGGCCCCTACTACGATGGAAGTTTTACGCTATTGAACGGGCGATTTCAAGAAGTTCAGAGCGAGGGGTCTCTCGGACAACTTCGTCTGCCGTAAATAACTCAGCAGATGCAATCTGTTCGTTAACGTTCTCAAGAGTTAACTTCCATTCCTCGGCAAGGTCACGACCGCGTACATAGTTGAGGGTGTACTGCGTCGTCGGTCCTGTTCCCATGCGAGAAATTTCCCAGAACTCACGGTCAAGTGGTCCCTTACGCTCATCGTCATGAGCTTTTTTAATCTGACGAGCCAATGATGGTGGAGCAGTTAAGACCTGCACACCTGTAGTCTCGCCAACAATGACGAGAATGTTAAAAGCAAATTTGCCACGAGGCTTATCCCCAAGGATGTCGCAAAGTGGGCATGTGTCTCCAATACATACAAAGGACTTCTTGCCCTTTGGACGTTCAATCCAGTGCTGCTCGTAAGTAGCAAATGGACGGTCTTGGAGGAACTTGATGAGCTGTGGCTCATCTGAGAAACGGAAATCAGTTGGGAACTCTGAGTTGTCTGTCTTTAACAGAGCATCTACTGCGTCCCAACCTTCTTGTACGGTTGTTCCAACCTTTGGTTGGATTTTTTCGCTGTCTTCAGCGAGGTATGTGTCAGCATCAACTGACGGTTTTGCAATCGGCATTTGGTTCCTTTAGGTAATGAGGCCTAACGGCTCTCGGTGGATGTGATGTCCTTCCAGCGGCTAATTAGTGCCTCTGTAAGGTCTTCGTGCTGGCCCCACTCTACACGAGCAGTTCCTATCAAGCCTCTCTTGACGAACTCGTCAACAGTAGCTTCAATCAGCGCTCTAGTGTATACCCGATTGCCACCAGTTTTCTTACCACCAAGTGTCTTGGAACGAAGTCTGTATGGCGCTCTTGGTATGTACCCTTTGCGCTCCCATAAACGGATAGTCACAATTTGTTTTTCCAATGCTAGTGCTAAGGCACTGATTGTAAAGACCTCTGTGTCTTCCCCGCCTAATCGTTTAATGATTGGATTTGCATCCCAACCATTTGTTTCTCCCGCCTTACGACGAGAAACCTTTGGGTCCGCCTCACGGCGTTTCTTTTTGGAGCCGGGGATGTACTCTAAATCGGCAAATGCCTTTTCAATTTCGTCCTGCCCTCTTAGTCCAGCCATCTTACTTCTTTAACACCAATGCCCAAGTAATTGACTGTGGATACATTTCATCTATTTCTTCTTCAGTAAGGACATCCTCGTAAAGAGCAGCCATAAGAGCGTCTTCATCTACGACACGGACTGTTTTATACAGGACATCTTCAAGTCCATGTTTAGTGATAATTTCTTCTGCTAGTGCCTCATCAATTTTGCGAGATACACGGCGTTGTTTAACTACTGAGGAGTAACCTTCTACTTCTTCTGGAAGCTCAATAATGACATTGCCTTTGTCATCTTCTTCACCAATTTCATCCAGGTCCTCAAATAACAGTGCACGAAGTGCTTTCTGTTCTTTCTCAAAATAGTCTAGTTGCGACTTTAAAAAAGCATACTTCTTAGTACGAGAAATTAAATTATTCTCATCTGAGAAACGCGGTTCATCATTTTTTACTCTTGCCATTATTCCCCCTTTAAGAAAGCCAAAAGACTTCCTACCGTTAAGTCTACCCCACCTTTTTTGTTGATGCCTGTTCCATCCATAACAGCGTCTGCTACAGCGTTTTTTTGCATTAACATTTGATGTTGTCGTTCTTCAATAGAGTTTAACACGAGGAAGTCTTGTATGACAACATGCGACCAAGCGCTGGATGCGCGGCGGATGCGAGAGTTCCGTTGGATTGCTGTCCCAGAAGACCAGGGCAAGTCTAGGTTAACCAGCAAGTTTGCTTGAGGTAGGTCTACACCGTAGCCTCCTGCGTCAGAAGAAATGAGTACCCTAACTTCTTTAGAGGTTTGAAAAGAAGTTTTAGATTCTTCTTTTTCCTTTGCGTTTAGCAGTCCCGAGTAGAGAGTGCTAACTATCTTTTTTGCAGCAAGTGCCTCTTGGATAAGGGGAAGCATACCCAGGTAGCAAGTAAAGATAACAACCTTGTGATCTTCGTTAGCCTCTATGTGTTCTTCCACATATTTAATTACAGCATCTAACTTCGGAGATTTCGTCGCCTTTGTAAGAGCTCCAGAAGCTTCAAGACCAGCCACGTAAACACTGCCGCCTTTAGACCCTTCAAGGTTAACTTTCTCACCGTCAATCTCCTGCCATCCATTATGAAACTTAGTTGAACTTTCAACTAAAAGCTGTGGGGAATCGCATAACATCCTTAAAGAAGTTATCTTAGACATTATGGAACCACGTAGCTTATCAGCTGGTCCTCCTGCTTTGTGGCCTTGTCCGTAATGTGAGTCTAGCGAAAACGACCCACCCAGTAGTTCTTGTGCATCCATAAGTTCTTGTATCAAGTCTGAAGAAATCTTGGTATAAAGTTCTGCGCCAGCTTTGTCTAAGGAGATTAAGTACGGCTCTAGATGGATGGTCTCAGGAAGGTATGGAGATACGTCTGGGTCTTTCTGAGTCTTGCGTACAGCAACCTGCTTCATTTTCTCGTGGAAGATAGGTAGGTTTCGGTAGCGCTGTACCCCACCAAAATGATTGCGAACTATGAAAGTCTGGTCAAATAAATCAAAGCGCCCTAAAACTGTTGGGTCAACAAACTGCATAATGCTATAGAGTTCTTCTGGGCGTCCGTTCTCAATTGGAGTACCTGTTAAGGCAAAACGAATTGGGACTTTACGTGCAAGTTCTTTTACTCTTTTTGACCGTTGAGAACGGAACCCTTTAATAGCAGTAGCTTCATCGCAGACTACTGCTCCCCACTCGTAGTCTTTGATGATGTCCCAATCAGCAACGATAGTTTCATAGTTAGCAATAATGTAGCCAGTGTGGTCTTCCCACGTCATATCCCTTTCCCAACGAATGTAACGAGTACCTTTAGAGCCATCAATTACTGAGGAGTAATCGTCTGAGAACTTGTTAATCTCTTTTTGCCATTGGTACTTCAAACTAGATAAAGCAATTACAAGAGTTGGCTTTGTTAACTTTCCCTCTTCTTTTAGTTTTTCTAACGCAGCAATAGTCATACAGGTTTTTCCTAAACCCATCTCATAAGCAACAAGCATCTTTTGACGAGAAGCCATTTTGTTAACGTCTTCTACTTGATACGGCTTTAACTCACCTTTGAACATCTGGGTCATCCACTGGGCAGGGAACAGTTAATAAAGTTCCACAATCATCGCACTCTCCGTCAACAAACCACATAGCGATATCGTAATCCTCAAACATTGCTTTAACTTTAAATACTAAATGCCCACAAGAAGGACAAGCGTGCGTCGGTATCCCCCGTGCATCTAATGCCATACGTAGGCTGCTTTGCCATAAATCATGTCACGAGCTGTATCAAGCCCTTGCCTTATCTCTGCTTCAGTCATATCGCCTGGGTCCTTTACATCAATACCTGTGTAATTGAAGTAGGACAATTCAATACCATACTTGCGAGCAAATCCACGCATAAGTTCATTGGCGTGTATTCCAGCATCATCTTTATCAAAGGCTGCAATTACCCTGGTTGCTCTACGCATAATCTTTGCTTGCTCTTCACTGATGATTGCTCCGTAGGTAGAGATTGCTCCCTCAACACCTGCGGAAGCAAGTCTTGCTACGTCTAGTGGGGACTCCACAACGACCAGTGTTTCTGTAGACATAACCTCTACGCCAAAGACGGTTCTTGATTTCTTAACACCTTGCGGCTGGTTACGGAAGAAACGACCACGTGCACCTTTTTCTTGCCATCCCCATAAAGAGTAATCGTTAGGTTCACGGATTGGAACAATCCAGGCTTCGTTAGCAACATCCCATAGGACGCCGTGATGTCTTGCTGCTTCTGCACTGATGTACCTCTTCCGTAGTTCTTTCTCTGGCGGCTCTGTGTACACAGCAAGACGAGCCTCTGACATAGCTATTGGTTCTTCAATGGTGACATACTGTGGCAATTCACGGATACGCTTTAACAGTACATCCACATCAAGCTCTGCACTAGAAGTCACATAATCTTTTGCATCAAAATAATCAATGCCTTTGATATCTGCAACCAACGTATACACGTTGCCCTTGTAACCACACGAGAAGCAGATATGTGCTCCAGTTACGGAGTTAATCCACCACGACGGATTGTGGTCTTCTTTTCCAGTGCGAGCTTTGTGCATTGGACATAACCCTTGTACCTCTTCACCTCTCTGAGAGACAAGGGGTATATCTAATGAAAGTAAAACTTTTTCTACGTCAACCATTATTATCCCAATTAGAGCAGAACTCACAACTCATCATTGCTGACTCATCGTGGAAACATCCCGTCTCCCACTTCCAGGTTAATGAAGTTTCTTTAGGTGGGCAGTTACGAGAAGCAACAACCTTTAACAAACGAATAGAGTCGTCTTCTTCTACGGGCTCTAAACCTAAAATGACATCTGAGTCTTGGAAGAAAGAAGATGAGTAACCAATAGAGTCTGCGGTAACTTTTCCAGCACGCATCTTCCATAGCAAAGTCTGAGTGGTAATAACAATCGGCTTGTCAATCTTCTGCGCTAAACGCTTTAGGGCACGGGTGATGTTAGTAATTGCTTGAGGGGTATTCATCTCACCAGTTAAATCATCAAGCATCAAATACACGCCGTCTACAAAAACAATGTCTGGTTTTAACTGCTCAATCTTTGCTGACAAAGCAGACACCGTAATACCATTTACTGCATCCACTAGATGAAATGGGTGCTCTGTCTCCATAGCATTAAGCATGTCAATGTAACGGGTTTCTTCTTTCGGTAAAAGCTTTCCACGTCGTAGTCGTCCATGGTCAATGTGTGAACGCATTGCGTCATGACGCTGCTGTTGTTCGTGATTGTTCATCTCAAAAGACTGAAACATAGGTACTTTACCTAGCTTATGGACATTAATAGCAACCTGTAATGCAACCTGAGATTTACCTGTTTTAGGTGGAGCAATAATTGTCACTAACTGACCGCCCTGTAAACCTGCGGTTGCTTCGTCAATGTCTTTGAACCCTGTAGGTATACCTAAGAACTCTTGATTTTGGATTGATTGATATTCCTTGTAACGCTCTTCTGTGTTCTTAGTTAGATCAACTTCGTGAGTACCAAGTACTCCTTGCTCGTTAACTTTGGAAACAGTTTTTTCCATAGCAAGTATTGCGCCGTCATGGTTGTTGTCTTGTAACTGCTCAACTGCACTTTCTAAACCCTGTCGTGTAAGCATACGACGGCGAAAATCCACCATCGTGTCCAACAAATAGTCCATGCTGTCTTCAACATTAAGAACTTTGTAGTTTGGATAATGGTCAAGAACTGTTGTTGCCGTAGGCACTTCGCTGTACTCGCTGTAGTGCTTACGTACAAACGCCCAAACTTTTTTGTTGTCATCATCTAAGAACCAGACATCTGTTATTCCGCGTTGAAGTACGGGGGTAATCTCACGTTCCTTGATTACCTTGCTAACGAGTCTGTGTTCGTTATCTGCTGCCAATTACTTCCACCGCTCCCCGCACTCTTGACACTGCAAATACGAGTTACTATTTACATACAGTCTAGAGACTTTGTTTGAATGACACATCGGACAAATAACATTAGCAACACTAAACATAACGCCCTCCCTCAAGGACTAGATATTATCTAACTGTACCCCTGCCGAACCATACATAGCGACTCGGCCTGGAACATCTATTACAGCCTTAACATTAGCACGATATGGCAGAGCCCCTATCAGCTCGTGTGGGTCCTCATAGAGCTGCCAGTAGTTGAATGGGTTGACAACCCTGCGCTCAAGTTTCTCAAAGGCTTTATCAAGGAGCTCTTCTGTCCAGCCTTCGCTTTCAAAGCCAGCTAGCTCTAAAGAAAATGCATAGTTGTTTGACAGTTGCCACAGCTTGTTAGCTGCAAGTAAATCAATCTCTCCTACCACAAAAGAAGTCTTCTTTACCAAAAGACGTTTAGACACTTCTTCTTTTAGTTTCAGAGCTACGTCTGTTACACAGACTACCTGCGGAGAGGAGACGTTGGAAATGTCTCCGTTTTTCATATAACTTCTATCGTTGCGTAGTTAACTACAAACTCACGAAACTTCTGAGGGTCTTCGCTAGCCTCGTATGCCCACTCTTCTGGCACTGAGTTGGGTACGTTGATTGAGTAATGACCTGTGCTTTTAATCTTATTGTTTACAAAGGAGGTGTGTTTGCAAGTGCTCTTCTTATTCCACACTGGACAGTTGCAACGAGTTTGTTTAGACTTGGTTTCTAGCTCAACCTCAAATACGCCCACGCCTTGGGCAGAGATGAACTGCTGAACAGTCATCCACTCTGCGTTCATGCTTGGTCCTTTCATTGGGCACCTCTTAGGTCTGAACCTAGTATAGGCACTCTTATAAACGCTTCGTTAGCAAAACTCGCCATTGCTTCGCTGTACTGCGATTCCCAATTTTCTAAACGAACATTGGTAGTAACAATTGTAGGCAATCCCTTGTCGTAGCGCAGTCTTAGAATCTCATCAAATGATGTGTCGTCATACTTAGACCCGTATTCTTTACCTAAATCATCAAGTATTAATACCCTGACGTTTAACCAGTCAAAACGGCAACGACCATGAAACCCATCTAACTCATAACTCATCTCACGTTTATCTTCCCCTTCCATATCAAAGGTTGACTTCTTACGAGATAGAAACTCTGGATAGGTCATGTAGTAAACAGGGCGAAACTTTAACCCGTACTCAGTTGAGTTTAATCCCAATAGCTTACTTGCAAGAGCATCATCATCTGGCAAGTTACGGACAATCTCCATAGCAGCAACAACTGCGTGAGTTGTCTTGCCAAGACCAGGGCCACCATCAAAGACAAGCCCCACGCCGTTTACGCCGATGTTCCCAATACTTTTAATAACATGACCTGAAGTTACATCGTCAACCCAAGAAGATAACTCTCCTGGGAATGAACCTACTTTCTCAGTAATGTCACTTGGTTCTAGCCCTATAAATCTGCGTGGGATGTTTGAAGTACGCAGTAGCCAGTGCTTTTTTAATGGAGACAAAGTGTTGATGTCATACATCTGTGTTACCCCCCAATTCTTTTTCTAACTTTATTCGGCCCGCATCCGTTATAGCAAACCGAGGACTTAAAGTTTCATCGTAGTCAACTGAAACAAGCCCTAACGCAAATAGTCTCATTAGGGCTTGCTCTAGTTCGTCTTCTTCCAATTACTTGTCTTCGTTTTCCTTAAGCCAAGCAGCAAAAGCAATCTGTGTTTCTGCTTCTGGGACTGAGTGTTCTTCAAGGTATTCCAAGAAGTCTTCGTCCTTCATTAGATCAGGTGTTTCTTTTAGTGTGTAACTTAGTGGATTCATTAGGATTTAAACTCCAGTACTCCAACGAAAGCCGTTGGCTTGTCAGTTGTTTTATCAACTCTAGTTGTTTCTAGCTTTACGCTTTTGCGAGGTGTCATCGCTAACACCTGTGATTTAATCCAACGCTTACCTGCTGATGCATTTTTCCAAGCTGCTTCTGCACTTACAGCCTCTGCTGGTTGCATTGAGTTGGGATTTTCATCATCAATCATTGGAGTAAGAAGGCTGACATTAGCCAACCATGCGCCACCTTGTTCGGTGTTTAGTGTGAGTGTTGCTGTGAACTTCTTTGTAATCTTTTTTGCCACGTTTAGTTCTCCTTGCCTTTCAATCGTTTTTCATGTCGCTCTAGTTGTGCACGTCCACTCAAAGAGTTCTGGAACACACGACCGTCACTGGAGATGAGAGTACCAGATGCTGGGGTGGTCTCAACTTTAGCAGTAACTCTGTTTAGCCCTAGGTTCTCTCTTGCTTGGTTCATCTTCGTGCCGAAGGAGGCAAGGTACTTTTTGTAAAGGTGAGGAGCCTCATCCCCAATGTCTTTGAAGTTACGTTCATCCTGCATGAACAGCCGAAGTAGTTCAAGCTCTATGAGCGGGGTGGTTCCGTACTGTGAGCGGAACTTTCGTATTGCGCCTGATAGCGATTTGACGGAAACAGTTCCTGGAAGTAGCGGGTATTTACGGCCCACTTGGTAACTAAACTCTGCAGCAACATCCATCGCTGTCCATTCGTGCTCTGGTCGCTTGCCTCTAGTTTTAGGGTCGCTCTTTCGTATCTTTGGTTGCGGGGCGTCTTTCGGCTCAACGAGTCCAAAACCTGCCAGAGAGTCTCCATCATCTTCCCATCTTCTCATAGGAACCCTTATCTCCTTTGTGAAACCTACGGTTTCAGATTCTTTTAATTTATAACTAGATTGGCTATTAGGTACTAATAGCTTATTAGCTATACTGCTATGTGACTTATAGTCATGTGAGGTGCGGTAATTTTCTACCAACTCCTGCTTTTCCTGTTGGTAATTTTTTACCGTAATTTTCTTCCGTCCCAGGTATCCGTTAGCACGCTTGGTCTGGGAGGTCTCAATTAACCCTGATGCTTCAAGGCCTTGCAAGGCGCTGCGGATGGTCTTGTCGCTTGTTTTGCCAGTCTCTATACAAAGCTGGGCTACTGTGGTCTCTACGAGCCCGCCAGGGGCTGCAGAACGGCACAATATGGCAAAGAGACGGAACTGGAAATCCGTTATCTTGGCTGAGTAGGCTTCTGACGGGATGTACACAGGCTTAGCCTACTCCTCATCATCAAAGGGTGAAATGTCTTTTTTGTCTACTTGTTCGTTCAGGTGCTGGACAACGGCTTGACCTAACGACTCCATAACCGTGGTGGCTATGAAGGCGCTCATCATATCCACAAAGACTCCTAAAGCCTTGTGCATGCCGTCGTGTAGTTCATCTGGGTCCATACCCAAGAATGGGTTCTCGTCCATTTCAAGCGGGTCCATTCCGTCAGTTATATCCCACGTATCTAACGCAAGGTCTTCAACGGTGTGAATGATTAGGTGGTCAGTGAGGCTATCTGTCCAAACAATGCCTATTGCATCTCCAGTAGATAGCTGTCGTAACAAATCGTTCACTGGGTCTTCGCAGAGCACAAATGAATCTACCTGTTTGATTATGTGACCTACATCTGTAGCATCACTTAAAAAAGCAGTTACTTTTACTTGGTTCTCTAAGCACTTTCGTATAATGCTTTGAGAGAAGTACTCGTAATCTGTCTTTACTGGAAAAAGTACTTCGGGCGATTGTTCAGAATACTTTGTGAGAAGTTGGTCAATACCAAGTGATACATCTAAGTCATCTTCTGAAAAAACAGCTATTTTCATTGTGTTCCTATCGTCTTGGTGCCGCAATTGTTATCGGTTTATTTATGTATTTATTTATCAGTAGAGCAATAAATGATATTGCTGGCACAGAAACAACAAACTTCAAGTTGACACTGTAGAAGCAAAGTAGCGCACCAAAGCTTAGTGGTAATGAAAGAAACGCGTATAGTTTTTCTTTGCTTATTAGAAGACCTAAGCCAAGAGATATGAGTTCAATTGTAAAAGTTACTGCTAACCCCGATAGGAGTACTGCTATAAGTAGGTTGACCATAGGCGCATACTACACCGCTGTTAGGTTTGTGTACTCCAAGCCTTCGTAGGTTCTAATTCTCCAAAAGAGGTTTTGAGGAGTCCAATCCTTAAGGGTGTAACCAAGGCGAGGCAACTTAAGTGGCTTGCTATTGTATACTGAAGAGTAGGAGTTACCAACAGCACCCTGCCATACGGCACCAAAGGGGTTTCCACTGATTGCTGAAAGACTACCGTCAAAGTAATCAGTTGCTTTAGGTGACTTTTCTGCTTGTATTGAGTCTAAGAAAATAGTGTTTGCACCTGTTCCAGAAAAAACCATCTCTAAAGTAACGATGTCTGTGTTGCTTCCTACGAGTACTGTGTAGTAATCACGCACCCAACCCGAAGATAAACCAACCGCGTAAGGAGCTGGAGCATCTATTGAGACTATTGCTCCCGCAATATCTCTACCGACAATGGTGAGAGTTAAATTAGCTGTTGCTTTTTTGTAAAATGAGAATGTGTAAAACTGACCTTCCTCAACAGGAAAAGAGCTAGAAGTAAAGGACCATGCACCACTTGTGTTTACTAACTTAGCGCTGTGTTCGCCAGAGTAAGTACCTGTTGGTTCGTCGGTGTCTTGGGTTACAGTTAAGTTAGTTCCAACTTTTGTCCAACCGGTTGTTACGTTTGTTTCAAAGGTTGGGTTTTTAATAAAGTTTGTTTTGTTTGGAGCTAAAAAGATGTCAAGTGAACGAGCTTCATCATATGCAACAGTTTGCCCATTTTGAAAACAGACCATATCTACAAAATAAGTTCCAGCAGCAGACCAAGCTAGTTCTATACCTGCATATACAGCGTCTGTTCCAGAATTACTAACTAAACCTGGTGTAGTAGTTGTACCTGTAACAGCAGCCGTTACTGTAAAGGTAGTAGTTGTAGGTACTGTTGCTATTGTAGCTCCAGTTAAGTTAAACGCGGTATCTGGAGAAGCAAATCCAGAGATTGTAACTACTTCTCCAGCAATCAGATTGTGCACTTCGTCTGTTGTGTAAGTTATTGTTCCAGAAGCTCCTGTAGCAGAGTCAATGGGCACAGACACGTTCTTAGTGGCTCTAGCGCTTACAGATGCTTGCGCGTAAGTGTTTGTTGCACTAGTTGCTGAGCCAGAGATAGTGCTTCCTATTTGAACGCCGTTACCATCATAGTATGTAATCTTTGGGGTTATAGTTCCAGCACTTGCAGGCGATTTTACTTGCGCAGATAAAACGTAATAATTTCCAGCAGATACAGGTATGCCTTTACGTACAGCATCTAAATTACCTAACTTCATTGACCCAGCATCTGTAGCAATAATTTTGCAAGAGTATGTTAAATCAATGTTATTTGAATTAGTTGGTGGGGTTTGTTCTGTGCTTGAGGATATAGCGGCACCTGTAGCAACCCAATCACCTGTTGATTTGTAAAAAGTTGAGTCTTGCGGAGTTAGCAGTAAGTTGTTAGACACAGTTAAAGTTGGTGCGTAACTTGTTAGGGACTCAACATAAGTTCCTAACCCATTTAGAGTTCCCTTATTGTTATACATAAATACAGACTCACGAATTAACTGCTTTTGATTTTTTACTGGTAAACCAGGTTCTTTTAAAAGCCCAAAGTTAGCTACTTCTAATGGGAGCATTGAAGCAGCTGTTGCTACACGTGTGTGGTCAGGAAGTAGTAGGTCTAAGTAAGTTATTGCCTCATCTAAATCAAAACCGTAGGCGTCAATAAATGTGGCTAAAGCTGAGTTGTAATCAATAGGAGATAGAGGGCTCTGCTCGTTACTAGTAAAAACTCTAGGCAAAAGTTCTAAAAGTTTTTCTGCTGTTTTATGGTCTGTAGGAACTATACCTTCAATAGAGCCAGCGTCCACCCAAGTTTTCCCAGGGTCTGTAAACAAAAACATTCTATAGTAAAGAGGTTTTCCAGGAACAAGTGCTGGAGTTGACGCTAAGTCTTCTACTCCACCTCCATCGTTAAACACATACTTAGTAAGCGCTGCTGTACTAGCCTGGTAAACAATGATTCCATCTTCTGCTGTTTCTGGATAACTGCTTTGATTACGTACCAGTCTTACTGCAGAGTATGCTCCTGTTGGAATTTTCCAGTACACGTATGCCTCGTGAAAGTCAGTGACAAGTAAAGCCATCGGCTCAACAGAGTACGCAAGTAGAGGGCTACTGCCGTACTTAGATAGTCCATATATTGCATTACCATAATTAGCCATTTAAAATCCTATCGGATGTCGCCAAGAATAAACCAGCTATCGGTTCCCGTCTTGATGCAAGTTGCAGCTGAGTACTGAATACGAGTGTATGGCGCAGCAGGTGCTGCTCCTGCTGAAACTAAAGTTGTAGTACCAGGTGTTACAGCAGAAATAGTGGTTGTTCCTGCACCAAATTGTGCAACGTTAATTCTTGTTCCAATAGGAAATGCAACTGTTGCATTTGTTGGGATTGAAAAGGTGTTAGCTGTAGCAACAGTCATAGTAATTAACTTTTCTGCATCCGCAAGTACAGCGGTGTAAGAAGCAGTTTTACCGTTAATGCTCATGTAAATTTTTGGGTCATTAAGCACAGGAGATGCGCCAAAGGAGACTAGTGATGAACCAGTGATAGTACTTTTTAAGGTTGTTCCCGCTAAAGTTTCTGCAGTTATAGCTGCTACTTGAGCACGGGTATTTGCTATACCAATCTCAATATTGTAAAGTCGGTCTTTAACAGACGACCACGTAGTAGTCGTAGTATCAAAGCCAGATGTTCCCCAACCAGAACTTGTTAAAGGAAAAGTTCCCAGCGTTGTTTCAATTGCTGTTACCTCACCTTGTAGGTCGTTAATATGGGAGGCAATAACTGTGTCTGTAAAGTCAACTTTAGAGCTAAAGTCGTTCTTAATATTTCCTGGATAATAGACTGCCATTTGTTACCTTTCCATTGTAATGTTGTATTTTCTCTGGTTTACTAGTTATTTACTTGCTAAAGTCCTGGGTGACTATGGCTAGTACTTGCTTTACCACTCATTTGCGACTCTAAAGAAGTAACCCGTGACTCTAGTGACGTAATACGTTGCTCATGGTTTAGAAGAGTTTTTGCCATTGCTAGAAGTGTCTTTGTTAACTCTATTACTTGCGTTCCGTCTGGCTCAGACTCCACTATTAAATAAGGTGTTAATCCAGCAAGTGATACAGTATTGAGTAAAGGCTTTACTAAATATGGTTTGCTTGCCTCTTGATGCTTTCCAAACGACCCAATCCAAACAGGATACTCGGAGTCCCCAGAGATGTAAGCAACCCAAACGCCTTGACCTATTGTGGGGGGAGAAGTATGTATACCGTGTGGCTCAACAGGCCAAATCCAATCAGTAACTTCAGCTCCAGTAGCTTGAGGAACTAAAACTTGAAGTCGTCGTTGGTTTAAGGGGTCTCTATTGTTTTGTACAACTCCCCTAAAAAACCCAACAATGCTGTTTTCATCAACCACTGTATGTCGCAATGGTCATATTACTTTCCTTAAATCTAAAGATCTCATTTGCAAAGCCAGTTAGAGGAGCAAGCCCAGTAACAATGCCTGTTCCAGAAGCAGTTCCAGTAGTAGCGTTGGCAACAACAATCCTGTAATCATCTACACCTACGATAGAAGCGCCAGAAACATTAAACCCAGCTGCAGATAACCCTGTAATACTTACAACTCCGCCTGCTTTCATTGCGTGGCGCTGGTTTACGGTGTAGGTAATATAGCCTGATGCAACAGTGTCTAAATTGTATCCCACCTTAACGTTAGTTGCATTTCCAGTAATAGTTGACCCATTTTTATAAAGAGAAATTAATTTTGCTATTTTAACTCCTTCTGTTTGATTTAAAATGTACTCAAGGTCTTGAGGGTAAATTGTGTCTTGAAAGTTCATGTTGTTATACCCGTAGACAGTAAGAAGTGCTTTTTTTATATTTATGTCTACCTCTGCTTGTGTGTACTGAGGTACTTTTAGATATTGAATTGTAATAATTAAGTCAGAGTATGTAGGTGGTTGAATTGTTACTGAGCTTCCAATTAAAAGTTTATCTGCCAAATACTCAGAAGCAGCAGTCGCCAACTCTGTGTATTCAGGAGAGACCGATCCAGTTTCTGTAAGACCTGGTTGTATGTCAGTGTCATTTAAATTTCTACTTGGAGCAATATACACAGTGACGGATGTCCATGTTGACCCGTAAGCTTTTGCTTTTCCAATACCTGTTACAGTGTTTGTTAAATCTTCATAATCTTGCAGGGTAATAGCTCGGTTAGAAGAGCGCAAAGCAAGAGGAGCAGAAGATCTAATTTCGTCATTGCTTTCTGGGTCTGAACCACCTGTTGCTGCAGTTCCGTTTATAACCGTTATAGCAGAAGTCAAGGCGCTTGTTTGAGACGAAGTTAAAGAGGGTATATACACAATTGTATCCACCGTATTAGCGGAAACGTTACCTATAGTTCCTCCACCAACAACATACATTGCACGAATTACAGAGCTGTTAATTGGGATTGCTCCAGAAACTCCATCTCCAAAGTAAATGGAAACAACGTTATTCTCATCTGATTTAACTGTGTAAACCAAATCATTTGGGCCATAGTCTAATAAATGTTGTACTTGAGTCCATTTAGCGTAAACAGTTCCGTATTGAATGTAGACCGAAATAGAGCCCTCTACTACAGGTGTGTTTGGTAACTCAAAACTACTGTTAGGCGTTTGAGCAGAGACTCCAATTTGCTGTCCGTAAACAAAGTCTGCAGCTGAATCAACGACGTTGATGTAGCGTCCTTCTTCAGCGTACACGGTGTCTGTACCAGAAGAAACTACTACAGAGTCGCCAACAGTAGTAAAATACACTGGAGTAACCACGTCTGCTGTAACAACATCAGCACTTACAACCGTTCCTTCAGGGATTGTGACTGCTGGGTATGCCATAGTTGAAGTACCTGTACCGGAAGCAGTTCCACTAACTCCTGATACAGCCACGGTAAACTGGGTTGATGAGGCAGATGTAATATATGCTGATGTTACGTTAAAAGAAGTCGTGCTGAACCCAGTCACCGTAACAACTCCGTTTACAACAAAAGAGTTGTTTCCTACATAGGTTATGGAAGTTCCATTTCCAGTTGCTGTTAAGTTACCTGACACGGCAGGAGTGTTGTTATTAAAAAAAGTCAACTCAACTGTAGAACTACGATAACCAGCTGGAATATAACCATAAGTTTGAGCAATATTTAGCAAGCTGTTACGTTGAGTAGCTGTTGCAAGAGAGAACTCATTGGCAGTTCTATCAATGTAGTAAGAGATTAAGTCTCCCATATATGCAAACGCTTCTACAAGAGCTACGCCAAAGTCTGCTGGGTCTGAAGCTGTCCACTCTGGTATACGTTCTTGAATTCTAGCAATAAGTTGCTCACGAATTGAGTAATAATCTCTTCCCGTATAGTCAACAGAAATTGGTATATTAGATACTTGTGCAGTACTCATAGTTTCTCCTCATACGCTGGAAAGATTCCTTTAATGTCAATAAATCCTATTGAAGTCTTTTGAACTTCCTCGTTAGGTAAGCTGTATGTAATAGTTACATTTAAAGCACCTGCAGTAGTTCCTGGTTCAGACTCTACTTCTATTAATGTTAGCAAGTTTAATCGTTTTGCAAACGCACTGGTAACTTCGTTTTGTACTTCCATTACAGCGGTTTCTTCATCATCAAACAGTGCATAAGGAATTAAAGTACCAAATGTAGGTCTCATAACTCTTTCACGAACTGAAGTGCCTATTACGGAACGAACTTTATCAGCCCAAATTTTAGATTGCTGAGTTGTAGTTCCTACCATCCCGAATGTGTCAATAGAAAAAGGAAGGGATATTGTCTTTTCATCAGCCATTATACTGCTACCCACCTTCTCGGAACAACGTTATACCCAGTCACAGATTCATTAGTCATAGGTTCTGAATTACTTAGTTTATACCTGGTAGGTCTATTTGCACCTGTTGTAAGGGCTTCGTTTAGGTCTACCGTAGGAGCACCTGGGATAATAGAATTAGTGTTATCTCCAGTACCGTCAGTTACACACTCAAATTCTATAGTGTATTTACCATCTGTAACTATAGTGTGTACCGCTTTTGATGTTACCCAAAAACCATTACTTCCCGCTGCACTACCCTCTATTTGAATAGTTCTCCAAGGAGCAATTCTGGGGTCTCCTTGACCAAATCCATACCCAGGTATAGACAACTTAGCAAGCTTTGCTTTTGCGTCAGATAAACTTTGTGCACTTAGTTTGTCTATTACGACAATGGTTGTATCAACGTCACTAAATAAAGGAGCTCTATTCTTTGCTCTCATGTTTTTTCCAACAGAGGCTGGTGAAGAGGTAGCTCTGTACACTTTTCCTGTTAATGGGTCAACCCCTCCTACAATTTTTGTAGATTTTGAATTACCACGAAAGTTTCCAAAATCACCTTGTGTACTTTCAAAATGGTCTAGTGTCTGTGACATTGGTTGAGCTGTAGAGGGTATGTCTCGTTCTAAAAATGCCATTACAGGTATTGTAGTTAACGACTTTTGTAGCATTACATCTACAGGATGAAAATGAAGCTCTACTCCTACAACTTGACATGCGTACCCAATTGAGCGAGCTAATTCTTGCACTTTTTGCCATTGAGACTGTCCAGAAAATGATATTTGAGGAAACCGAATATCTGATTTTGTAACTACTGGTTTTAATTTGTTGAACTTAGCGATGTCTGTTACTACTTCGCTTGCAGTTGCGTTTTTCCAAATTTTTTGACGGTTTTCTTTTAAGGGGTAAGAAGCTGCTAAACAAGTTATCTTTAATGGTTTCTCAATGCTAGAAGAAGTTGGGTACTCTAAATCTGATACGTACCCAATAAAGGTACCTGAAGTCATGTCATTAGACCAAGTAACAGTTACAGCTACACCTGTGGATAAAGCTTTTACGTAGTTAACATTGAGAGAGGTGTAATGCATCTCTAACACATCGTGACTACCCATTTTTTGAGTTAAGGTAAGTGAGTAGGGAAGCTGAGTAAACCCAGGAAAATCTGGAAATGAGACAGTAAATGAGCTGCCATATCTATTTTGACGTTGTGGGTCACGCATTAGGTATCCGTAATAAAGTTCCAGGAGCAATTTCATTTGGGTTAATAATCTCAGGATTTATATCTAAAATTTCATGCCACAACCCAGGATTATTTAAAAACTTGTGAGCTAGTACGTCTAGACGGTCTTTTTCTACATACTCGTACATAAAAAAAGTTTGTCTGTAACTTGGGAAATTTCTAAAGCAAGTTAAGTTGTATTGAGACTTTCTAGAGTCCCAAGCTTTAAATACAGTTGAGTCAGCGTATCTGCTATCTAGGTATATCATGAGGTTGCAGTACTCCCTGGACTCTCTGGGTTATAAACTGACCTGTCAAACTCACCGTCTTGGTTCTTCCCAGTTGCTGTGTCGTAGTATCTTGTACATACAAGGTTTACTGTTGTAAGTATAGGAACCATTCTTTCATTAAACATCATGTGCTTTAAGTCTAAGCTACTTACACGTACTAAGTATCTTAATCCAGCACCTAAGTGCAGTTCCATAGGAATTGGTTGTAACCAACCTTTATCAGCAGTAAGGCCGTTTAATCCAGATTCATAGTCCGCATAAAAGCCATTCATTGCTCTAAACAAATACTCTATGTCATACATTGTGCCTTTTTGGTAAATCATTTTAGTTTCAGTTAATGGTGGGTCTGTAGGCCATCCACCATCCAATAGCTGTGCGTAAGAGCCGTCTGGGTAAATTATTCCCATATCTTCAATTCGGTTTAGTATTAGGGTAAAAGCAATTGTTCCTTTCATAAGGCCTGCTGCAACTCCAGTCATACCATTAGCCCCACTTGCTGCATATTGAGGAGAAAATGCGTCCACAATACCCCAAGCCATTGACACGTCGGTTGGGTTGTACAAGAACCTAAAGCCATACGGAGTGTCGTTAAACTTCACGCCCGATTTTATAGCAGCATCTCTTTCAGCTTTAGTAGTGATTGCGTTTTCTGCAAACATTTTACTCATTTGAATGGTGCCTCTAGAAGGAACAACTCCTTGCCATTGCTGTTCTCCACCAATGTAGTCGTTAGTTTTTAAGCCTTTAAAAGCCTGTCTTCCATTTGTGTAAGTTGGGCCGCCAAGTGCGCTAGGGTCTAAAACCGACCTTGATTGCACACCAAAAGGATGATGCATAGCGCTTTTCATCATAGGTATATTGTACTTATACTTTATTCCGTCATAATTTGCCGGTGGGGCAGGTGTTTCATCTTTTGGTTTTGGCGGAAAGATGTACTTAGGTTTAAAGACATAACCTTTTTTTCTAGAAGCGGTAAGTTCTTTAATTCTAGCATTAATGTCATCTATTTCTTTTTTTACTTTCGTAGCAAGATCCTCGTATGTTTTTACGGTTTTTTGAAGTGCAAGTATATTTTTAGCTGTTTGCACGCTGTAAGGCTTCGGTTTTGCAATCTCAATTAACAATTGCTCATTAGCTGTGGCTTTACTTCTTATCCAATCTGCTAGCATCTTTTTCAGCCCACCGTTTGGCGAATAGTCTCGTTTTCTTTGTAAATCTTTAATTTGCTGTGTAATTGCTGCCTGTCTTTTTTTCTCTTTAGCAGCCTCTTCTGCTTTTTTTATGGCATCTTTAGCGGCTTTTGTAGCATCTTTATCTCGTTGAGCATCAGTAGGTGTTGGAGTTCCCATTAGTTGCTTCCTATCTTCTCAAGTTTATTATCTTTTTCAAGATATTTCTTCAAAGTCTTTGCAAAAGCTTCTGCTTCGTGCTGAGTAGCTTGCTGTATTTGGAGAGTAACGTAGATGTTATTTGTGTCACCCTGTGAAAGCTCTTTACCTCTAGCGGTGTGAAGGGACATCTCATACGGCTTTGCATTAATAACGTTTGTGTTAAATCCATCTTTAGGACCACCTTGAATTGCGCCAATTCCAAGACTTGCTCGTGTAGCAGCAGCTTTATCACTTTGGTCTTTTGGTCGCTCAAAATCTGTCATAAATACTCTTGCAGCATCCATAATTGTAACGTTAGGGTCTTTTAACTTTTTCATCATTGACCCATATGTTTTCATTTCTTTTAACAAAAACATTTTTTGAAGTTCAATATCTAGATAATTCATGCCTTTAGAGGCAGCAAACTTCTTTAGCGCATCTCCACGGCCCTTGTGCCATTGAGCAATTCCAAAGGAAGTTCCACCATCTCCAACCGCTCCAGTACGCAGACCAGACTCTTGGATTAAGTTACCGACCACTCCAGTGGCTCCATTTTGGCTTAGTCCTTGGGTCAGAAGCCAAGCGTGTATCTCTTTAGCATTTGCTCTAACACCTTCTCCAACAGCAGCACCCGTAGGGTCTCCAGACGCAGTAGGAGACGCACCAGCTGCACTAGAAGAGGTGTTTTTCTGTCCATCGCCGCCTGGGTAGTAGGCGTTAGGGTCAGTAGGTACTTTTCCTTTGCGTAATTCAAAGTGCAAGTGAGGGCCGCGAACGGTGCCCGTGGAACCAGACTTACCAATTTGATCTCCAACTTTAACCTCTTGACCAGAACGAACTAACTTTATGTTTAAGTGACCGTAAATAGATGAGTATCCATCACCATGGTCTATTTCTACTGCAATACCTAAATCTCTACTTAAGTTTCTAGATACTACTTTTCCAGCAAAACGAGCATAGACAGGCGTACCAGTTGGCATAGGAGTGTCTTGACCTGTGTGATAATTTAAAGCTCCAGCCATTACTAATGATGAGTCTTTTGCGCCAAACCCAGCTCCCATTTGTTTAGAGAGAGAGGTGGAACCCATTGAAGCAGCTAAAGCACCATTAGCCATAGGTTGAGAACCAGAACTAAATGTAAATGCGTTTACTTGGGAACCCGCTGAAGAAGAGAACCCATCTGTTGGTCCACCCATTAAAAATCCCGCAGTTGCTGCTAACGCTGTAATTGCTCCAGAACTGACTTGACCAAGACCAGGTATAGCATTTATCAGTGCTGTTGCAGCAAAAGCTGTAGAGGCAAATTTAGCTGATTTGCCAAGACGACTTCTTAAACTACCTTTTTCTGAATCTCCTTTTATTTTGTCACCAACAAAGCCTCCCGCCATTGCAACAGCTCCTGCAACAGTTGCACCTTTAGCAACTTTAGCTATCGTAGCTAATCTTGCTGCTCTAGCTGTTGCAGCAGCAGTTGCTGCAGTCGCTGCAGTTGCTGCACCAGTAGCAGCAGTAGCACTTACTCCTGTAGCAGCTGCTGCTGTAGTAGCAGCAGTAGCAGCAGTAGCAGCAGTACCAGCAGCAGCAGTAGTAGCAGCAGTTGCTCCTGTAGCGGCAGTAGCAGCAGTTGCAGCAGTTGCAGCAGTAGCTGCTGAAGTGGTTGCGACTGCTGCACCACCAGCTTTTGCAGCAGTAAGGGCAGTTTTAGCTGCACCTGCTAGTTTCCAAGCTCCAATTCCTGTGAGTACGTTTGTAAGCAGACTTGTTACGCCACTACCTGATTTTGTTCCATTAAAGGTTTGTAGTGCGCCCTTCATTTGCAAAATTAATTCAGGTGTCTTTTCTAATGCTTTGTTTAGTTTTTCTAAAGCTGCTGCTGCAGTTTCTGCTCCTTTTAATAAGCCTTTTTCAGAATCTTGAGTAAGGCTTTCTTCGGAGTCATTAATTCTGTAGAAAGGATTTAAAGGATTATCAGATGTTTTAAAATCTTTTAATTCGCCGCTTTTTCCTGAAGCAATTTGTCCCATTGAAGCTTTTATTAAAGTCGCTGTTTCACCTGTAATACCCATGGTAGATAGCTGATAATCAAGGTTCATACCCATAGAGTCTTTTGCAAATTGCTCTGCACCAATTTTAGTTACATCTTTTCCAGCATAAAAGACATTCTTCATAAGGTCTTTTGCTATAGCGCCAGGTGTGCGCAAGTTACCCTTTGTGTCGTACTGGTTAATACCGTACTGGTAGAGCTGAGCTCCCATACTTCCTGTAGACAACGCTCCAATTGCAGATGAAGCAGCTGCGTTGTCCATATTCAATGCTTTTGCTGCTGCGCTTGTTTGTTCCAAGCCCATCTTCATGTTTGCACTACCAGGCATAAAGCTGTAGTTAGTAAATGTACCAAAAGCTTCGGCAGTACCCATAGGGCCTGTTATGCCGCCCTTCATGGCTGCCATTGTGCTTAATTGGTTTTGAGTTCTATTACTGCCTCCGAGCATAGCTGAAGAGCCGTAATATGAACCAGCTCTTTGTGCTACTGCTCCAACGTCTGGAAGCATACTTGAAAAGCCACCAACAATAGCCGTTGCTATCTGAGCTCCTGCAGCTATTTTACCAAATGAGGCTTGTCGTATACCGACGTCTAGGTACGCACTGTTTATCCTTTCGGAAGTGCTTTCGTAGTTACTTTGCTGCGCATTTGAGCCTGGTTTGGCAGCAGCCATAGGTGTTTGGCTTGAAAACTTTGGCGCACCACTTACAGATGTTTTTCCAAATACAGGTGTTCCTTGCCCATTACCAAATTGACCGCTTTTGGACAGAACCGCATTGACGTCCCCAAATGCTGATGGTCCAAGTCCTTTAATCTTTTTTAAGACGTCGTAGACACCAGAGAGTTCTTTTTTAAGGGTAGTAACAGAAGAGGTAAGTGTTTTTACATTACCCATAAAGTTAAATGCCATTACCTGTCCTTTCTGCCTTTGCCTTGGCTAGTTCTAGCCAATTTTGTCTCTCTCTTACTGACATGTCTTTTATATCAGATAGTGTCCATCCCTCATGATTTGCACTTATTGCTGCCCACTGTGAGAACAGTTCTAAGTACGACGTGTAACTACAGGCGAAACAAGGTTCCCAAATTAATGGATACCGTTACCTCGCCTTCACACTCAGGACACGTAACTTGTAGGTCAGTAAACTGAGGTCCGGGTACTCGCTTATTGATTTCTTTAACGATGTTCTTTCTATCTACCATTCCAAGATGCTGTACCTGTAATGCGCTATAGACAGGGTTGTCGTTTATCTTTAGCACACAGGCTTGAAGCAAAATTGTTGTTTGCTCTGCTTCTGATTTATCAGCATTTGCAATCAGTTGTTTTTGGTCACTACCTGTTGGAAGTTGAACCGTAAAGAGGTCTTTTTTACCTTTTACAGTAAAAACACGGTCGTTAATTGGGTCTGTTAAAATTTTAACCTTTACATCTTCGTTTAAATCTACAGTCACAATCTTGTAGTCTTCGCACTTATCGCAGTAGGAAGGTATTTCAATATCTACTCCAAAAGTTGCTTTAATGATTCCAAGTAGAAGAGCATCTAAGTCTCCCGCTAGCAATTCATCTAAAACAGACTCTTCGGCTTTGATGCTTCCAATAGAAACCGTTCCACGTTGAATTATTGCTGATAGAGCTTTTCCTATAGTTGTTGCTTTAGCAATTGCCTCTTCATCACGTCCGTTTAGCTCTCGCACCTCTGCGGTACGGAGGAGCTCCCCAGCGGGGGTTACATATCCGCCAGGAAGTTCCACCGTAGTATCCACAGGAGATTTAATTTGCGGATTGAAATCATCTTCAATCTGCTCATTCATGACTTGGTTTATGAGATTGTTAGCCATGGCGGGGTTAGCCGCTGCACTGATTGTTTTCGTTGTCATTTTATTCCTTTGTTAGATTGGATTAGTTAGTTTACAACTGCTGAGCGAGCCCCGCCGCCACCGCCACCGCTTACCGCTGTAGCAGCAACTCCTACATCACCAAATACAGAGGATGCTTGACCTGCTGCTGTTAGTGCTGTGCCAAAGTTGACGTCAAAACCTTCATGTACGAGTGTCATCTGTTCTACGAACAGAGCGTTATCTCCCGCATTTAGGTCTGAGTAAGCAATTGAGGTAGGCCAGCAGTTATACACCTTAAAGCGCATTGCTACGTGGTCTGTTGGAGGTGTTAAATCACCAGCTCCTTCTCCTCCAACTCCTGGAATTGGATGAGATAAAACTGCGATGTCTAGGTCGCAACGGAAGTTTTCTGCAACCCCACGTGAACCTGCTCCACCTTGAACTGTTGCAAACATATTGCGCATCCAGGCCCAGTTTTTAGAAGTTCCAAGAATTAGTCCACGTTGCAGAGTGATAGGAGCAAAGGTTGTTTGTCCTGGAATTTGGTGAACGGTAGTGTTGTAACCACCCTCACGGTAAGGAATAGAGTCTGTTGTTACAGCCATTCCCGATACGGATGTAAAACCCATAACAGCAGTTGTTGAAGCTAAATTGGTAACTGCTGTACTTGGGTTAGTTTGTGCTGTAAACGTAACCAAAAACCTAAAGTTACGTAATGGATCTGTCATTAGGTTTGAGCGATTGTTAGTTATGGTAGCCATAATTTATTATCTCCTTGGTTAGTTCAGCGTTTTTTGGCTGAGGTCAATGACGATAAACTCTGCAGGGTACTGCAGTGCAACGCCAACTTCAATGTGGACTTCACCTTGAGCGATTAAGTTTGCAGGGTTATTTTCTGCATCGCACTTGATGAAGTAAGCTTGTGCAGGTCCTCCACGAAGACCACCTTGATTGCGGTACTCATTTAAGAATGAATCAACGACACCACGGATTTGCGTCCAGAGACGCTCTTCATTGTTTTCAAAGATTGCAAACTCAGTAATAGCTTTTAGACGTGCCTTGATGTAAATCAAAGAACGACGCATATTTACATAACGGTTTGCAGTTCCGTCTTGTAACAGAGTACGAGCACCCATAATTACAATTCCTGCACCAGGAATCTGACGAAGAGGGTTTAGAGGAGCAACTGAACCTGTTCCTGCAGTAGGAAGGCCGTTGTTCATTCTGTCTAATTCAGCTGTTGTGAAGGTACGCTCTAGAGCAACGATTCCAGCAACTTGGCTTCCTAGACCAGCAGGTGCTTTAAACACACCGAGGCTTGCATCTGTTGAAAGGTACTTTCCTACAACTGCTGCTGAAGGACCTACCAAACGAAGTGCGCCGTTTCCACGACCAACTGGGTCTGAGATGTAACCGTGTGGGTAGTACATAGCTGTTGAGCTCTTGCCGCTTAGTGCTTGAGCTACAGCAATTGCTGCATCTACAGTTAATCCAGCAGCTGTTTCTGCAACATAAAAACCATTATTAGCTTCAGCCCAGGCTGAGGCTGCTGCTGTAACGGTTGCAGTAGATGTTGGTACTACGGCATAGATGTTTGGAGTAAAGATAACGAGAGGACGATTTACAGAGTTGAACTCGTTCCAAACAGCGGTTGATGTTGCAGCATAAGATGTGTAATCAGATGCGATTACAGTAGCGCCATCTCCACCATTTACTGGTGAACCGCCAACTGTAAGTGGATAAACTGCTGAAGCAGGTACACCCGCAGCATTGTTGCTGATAGTGATGTATCCAGAAACAGTGTTAATTACAGTGTTTGCGTAATCTGAGCTAGTTGAAAATGTTGGGTCAAAGATAATATTTTCATAACGCTCAAGCAAGACATCGTTTGAAGTATTTGAAGCAGTTCCTGAAACTGTTTCTTTGGTAAGGGTTAGCGTGTAAGTTCCTGCAACAGTTCCAGTGGTCATTTCTATACGAAGGTTAGTTCCATCTGATCCACGGTTTTTAGCTGTAGCAGTAAATACTGCTACGGAACCAGCAGTAGATACGGTTACGGCAGCACTAGATGCGTTTGATGAAAGTATACGCTTTACGTATAAATCACGACCACCATTAGAAAAGAATTGAGCAATTCCAAAAGTAGATGGATATGCGGCGTTGTATCCTCCGAAATACTTGGTAAATTCATACCAAGAGTTTACAAGAGTTACGGATTCAGGACCTTGAGGAAGCGGACAAGCAACTGCACCTGCAGCGTTAGCTGAATCTCCGACTCCGATTGGTGCGGGTAGTAGGCGCTCACTAATGTAAACACCTGGACGGCTATAAGCCATTGTTTTCTCCTAACTAGTTGGGTAGGGGTTCCTTGTTGTTACGGATTAGTCCACGAATCAACGGCAGTGTATGGGTATGCTGTTTGTCCTTGAACAAACGACCCAGCTGTGCCATTACCGATAACTTTTAACGTTTTGTACACTTGTGTATAGGTTTGTGAGGTTATCTCGGACGAGACTCTCACTGTGAAAGCATTTACAAATAAACGCTTTCCTTGCTCTGTAACATCTCGCTTTGAGACATCCAGAAGGTCCAAACGACGAACAGTTCCGTCATCTGGCTCCAATACAGCAAACCGCATTGGAATCTTATTGCTCAGCATTTGACCAAGAATTTGTCGGTCATGCCTAGGTTGACGAGAGTAAGTAGTTACTTGGTAGTCAATGTTTACTGGAATAGGCCAGGGTATGTACCAGCTACTAGTTTCCTCATTGTAAACCGCATTGCTTGATGGGTCTGTGGATGGGTCTGGCAGGTAAGAAGGCTGTGCGAAACCGCGATGAGCACGTGCAGGGTCTTCTGCAATGTCAATCATGTCAATTGTGATGTACGGGTATGACTGCTCACGGATTTCTTGGTCGGGTTGCCCAAAATAAACTTTTACACTGCGGGAGGTATTGTTGTTGTTTGCTTTTTGGTCAACAACGGTCATACCTAAAAGAAGATTGCGCAAAGCCTCATCCTCAGAGATAAGGAAGGTCATAGCTCGCCTCCCATGTGCTTCAGCATCCTACCTACAAGGAACTCTTCAGCTTCAGAGGTATTGTTGGAAAAACGACGCATAGCTGCGGTAGGACGGCTATCTTGGGTGCCGTATTCCAAGTCATTAATTTCTTTGGTGTGCTTTTTATTAGCGGCAATTTTAAATTCGCCCTCGTGGTAATGGACTTTCATACCTTTAACAATATGGTCAGGCCATCCAGCTGCGGCTGCTTCATTACGAAGGTGTGAGGAAAGATACTTAGCAGTTTCATGACTGCTCTTATCTAGCGCTGTATGAGCGTGGGTGTCAGCCATTGTGTACCTTTTTTTTGGTAAGGCAAAACAACATGGATAAACCCCTTATACAACGCAAGCAGTTGGGACTGCACAGGCCCGCAGCGGGTTACTGATAAGCCTATGATAAAGAAGAAAGGCCCCTTTCGGGGCCTAACTACTTACTTCTTTTTTGCCTTTTGCTCATCTTTTTTTCCCTTGGGTTTTTTATCAAACTTCTTGTTTGCTGCAGCAAGGGTCTTCATACCGTGCTTATCCTTTGGCTTCATGCAGCCACAGGTAGCGCACACTACTTTTTCTTCTTTCGTAGGGCAGCGAAGTCAGAGCCTTCTAGCTTGCCGTCTTTATCTGCATCAAGCTTACTTTGCTTACCTTTTAAAGGTGACTTCTTTCCCTTACAGTCTTTGCAAGTACCGCAAGTGCAAGCCTTGCTTTTAGCCTTTGACTTAGACTTTGGGCCTTTGCCAAAACCTGGCTCGCCCTTCTTCTTACCACATCCACATGCTGCGCACATTTACTTGCTCACTTTCTTCTTAGGTTTAGCGATTTTTTTCTTACCTGAACCTTCAGGAACGCAGTTTGGCACTTTCTTACCATTCTTGTTCTTAAAGCCTACTTGAACGTACCCATCCCAACAGGGATTAGTGTCTTTAGCCATTTGTCTTATGCCAATCTTTAGTTGCTTTAACGCCTTGCTTAATTGTTTTAGCGCCAGCCTTCTTTGTCAGGTTAATCTTGTCGTAAGTTCCTTTGTCACGGTTTGTGTGGTCAACAATGACCTCACCCTTTTTGTTCTTAGAAATCTTATGCGTTTCCCGTGCAGGCTTGCCTGGGACTTTGATAGCCAGAGTTACTGGCTTTTCAACCTTAGCTTGGGTCTTTTTTGCCGCAGCCACAGTTGCCACATTTGCATTCTGATGTCATTCGTATTCCTCTTCTTCGTCGTCATCTTCAAAATCAAATTCTTCATCAAACAGGTCTTCGTCTAGCTCAGGCTCAAACGCTTCAAAGTCAACATCTTCTACAATGTTCTCTTCAAACTCTGACATTATGCGGGTCCAATCGTTGTAATTGTTCCTGAAGAGCCTCTGTACTTCAGAGCTCCAGCTTCTACATACAAAATTCCTCCACCTGTCATGTTGGCAGTAGGTGCTGTTGTATTTGTAAGATTTACAGTTCCAGTAAAAGTAGGAGTTGCGCTAGGAGCTTTGGTATTTAGCTGTGTTTGAATAGCAGAGGTAACGCCATCTACATAAGCCAACTCTGTTGCAGACACGTTTCCAACAGAGGTTGTAGATGGAAGAACGACTGTTCCAGTAAATGTTGGACTAGCTTTAGGGGCTTTATTAGTGTCTAAATAATCAAGAGCAGCGTTAAGACTTACGTCCCAGTTTACATCCCCATCTGCGGGTTTAACTAACGGCATAATTATTACCTTCCATATCCATAGCTACCATAGCTTCCAACACCATACCCCAGTACTCCAATACCATAACCAACGCTTGGTGAGGCATAGCTTTGGAACTGTGGGTCATTGACAAGCTCTTCGGCGTTAACCTGGTTGCAGTCAATAGTGACCACAGAATAGCGCTCTTTGTATCGTCCACGTGGCATAACCCGTGTAGGAACAAATATCTTTTCTTGGAATGCAATTCTATCTTTAATGTGGGTTGTTGGGTTTGTAATCATATCTGGAATGAGTATGTTTACATCAGAAACCGATACAACAAGGCGCAAAGTATCTGTTACGTAGAAGCCTCGTTCGTTCATAATGTTTGTAGAACGCATCTGTTGAGCCATAATTACAGGTAGGTCAAATGGGCTCTTCCAACGACGTCCTTCTCCAGGGGTTGCACTTGAGACGTCGTAGATATCATCAACAACTAAGTTAGGGTTTGCATCTAGGTAAGCTTGGTCCCATACCCACCAAGATACGGTGGTACCAACAGGGTCACGAAGGTCATCAACAATGCCCTCATCCATTGACTTACTTTCAAAGTCAATTTTAAAACGCCCCTGTACTTTGTTACCACGCATAGGAGGATTATCTCTTAAAGAAGAGTAGAAAGTGGGCTAAGCTTCGTTGCGCTCAAAAGGGTACAAAGTGCCAGGAACAACGCTCTCTGGTTCATCAGACACATCAACCATTAATGGCTCACTTAGCAAGATTGAAGCTAACCGCTCATCCGTGTGAAGGATGTCTTGGATTACTCCGTCAAGAACAAAAGCAACTTTCTTAGGTGGAAGTGGGCGCTCCGGGTCGTATAGTTCCATTATTTTGATTCCTCTTCTGATTGGTCTTCTGTGTAGCTAATTGAAACTGCTTGCCATTTGTCTAATGGACAAAATGCGTTTGGAAGCTTCACCTTGTGCTGCATAAAGCATCCGCATTTTTTGCATTGACCTGTTAGTTTTATTAGCTCAGGGCAAGCAGAACAAATCTCATAGCGTTCTTCTGCAATTGTTGTTTCAACTCTTCCAAGGTTCTTATTAAATAAATCCCAAGGACGTGCATTACGTGGTTTGTCGCTCATTATGCTCCTATTACGATACCGAGAAGTTGTCTACACCTGTTCCAAGGGATAGTGTGCTTGTGCCTAAAAATATACCATAGTTTCCTACAGGAGTACCTGATCCTGTTGTTGTATAAATCTGTGTTCCACCATTGTAAGCATAGACTGTAAAAGAACCTGCAGCACTTACTACTGCTGTAATTCTTGTTGGAGCTGAACTAAGAAGTTCGCTTGCTGATCCATTAGTAACAACTCTATCTCCAGTAGCGGTAGCTGTTGGGGTGACTGCTACACCTCCTCCAGTATTTGTTCTAGAAGCCGTGTTTGCTAGGCAACCACAGGTTGGATATCCAGCTACAGCTGCTGCTGTTGAGGTACTAGATGATGAGCCACAACAACAGTTTGGATAAGTTCCACCAGAACTGGTGGTTACGGTTGCTGCACCTTGGTTGGTTGCAGAACTTGTAGAGGTTGTGTAGTTACAGTTAGGCCAAGTTCCACCACTAACTGTTGTTGAGGTTGTACTAGATGACGAGCCGCAGCAGCAGTTTGGATACGTTCCGCCTGAACCGCTAGTTACGGTTGCTGCACCTTGGTTGGTTGGAGCACCTGTAGAAACTACGTAGTTACAGTTAGGCCAAGTTCCACCACTAGGGGTAGTTTTAGAAGTTTGAGTTGCGCTTGTGTAAGTGTAGGCTGGCTGTGTACCCTCTATGTAGCAAGAAGCAATGGAACCAGAACCAGTAGTAGGGTTTGGACCGTTTACCGTTCCACTAGGACATAAGTAACAAGTAGAAGAAGATGGAGAACTTTGAGCGCCACCTTGGTCACAAGTCCTTAAACAATAAACGGCGCTGGTTCCACCTGAGCTACATTCTCCAACGTATAAGCACGGGTTAGACATATCGTTAACGTTACTTTGCGTACACTGCCGCAAAGCAGGTGTTGCAGCATAGCTGGTAGCGCTACCATAGTATGAGTACACACCACTGCCAGTAGTTCCAGATACAACCTGGCATTGGTATGTGGAGCCTGTAAATGTAAGAGTTCCACTAGAACAGCTAAAGCAAGCGCCGTTGTACTCTGTAGTGCCAGAAGGACAAACAGGAGTTCCAGAAGAACAAAACTTACATACTCCATCGGATTGGTCAAAGCTCCATCCAGAAGGACAGGTATAGCAATACCCGCCATAGTACTGTCCAACAGAGCACGAGTAAGATACTGAAGGGTTACAAGAGTAGGTTGTGGTAGTAACAGTTCCATTATCACACTTTTTACATACTCCATTGGATTGGTCAAAGGTAAATCCAGAAGGACAGGTATAGCAGTTAGTGCCGTAAAGCTGTCCAACAGAGCACGAGTAAGAAACTTGGTTGTTACAAGAGTAATTTGTGTAAGAACAATCAGTACAGTAGTTGTTACCTGTTGAATAGGTGTATGTGTATTGTTGATAGTAAGAGCTGTAGTAAGAACCGCTACCACTTACCCACCACGCAACTCCGTAACCGTTAGTTACATCGGCAGTTACTGTTGCGGTTCCAGTACCAAAGGATACAGAAGCTACACCAGAAGATGATGAGACGCCTTGACTTCCGTTGGTAGACCAGGCGCCAGAGTGAGTTGTCCAAGGACTACCAGACGAAGTTGTACCTAAAGTAGAGCCCGAACGGTTAAAGTTATCTGTAATAGTTGGCAGAGGAACAACGCTATTTGAAGTTACTCCTCCTCCTACGCCAGCACCGTTTCTTGCTTTTAAAGTAAATGTGTATGACTGAATTGCTGCAAATGTTCCTGAAACGCTCACAACGCCACCTGCGGTGCTAGGTGTTCCAGAGTAAGTCAAAGCAATTGCAGGGCTAGAGACAATGTCTCCAGTACTTGTTCCACTTCCTTGCCACGCAGTAAGTGCGGAACCGTTTTGTGCTATGGCTCCGTACGTTAGGTTTACAGTTGTTGTGTTTGCTACAGCAGCGCTTAAACTTGCTGGTGTGCCAGGAATTACTGCTGCAAAAGGTGTAATGCTCTGAGAGGAAGCAGTTGCAGTTCCCATTGGATTAGTAACGCTAAAAGATACGGAGTACTGAGTTCCCTGTACATAACTAAATGTGTAAGTTAAAGCTCCTGAAGTATTTCCTACAGGACTTGTCCCTGCGGTAGTTGCTGCGGTACCAGAGACTGCTGAAGAAAACGAAGTAACATCTTGTCCACCAGTGTTATAGGAGTACGTTCCAGTGATGTTGGTGTTGCCAGTACTGGACAGGGTAAATGTAGGAGTACTTGGGATAGTTGCAGCAACTCGTGAGTTACTTGATGCAGATGCTGGAGAATCGCCATTTGCGTTTACTGCTTTAAGAATTACAGAGTAAGAAATGCCCGCTACAAATGCTGGAGTTCCAGAGGTACTTTGCGTGGTTAAAGTCATTGGGCTCGTGTTACTTGGCGCTGCTATGTAGGTAGTGCCACCATCTGTTGAGTACTTGTAAGAGGAAATTGCTGAGCCACCCGTGCTTGTTGGTGCTTCAAACGTTAAAGTGAATTGTGGGTTAGAACCATAGGCAATACCAGTGACGTTTGAAAGAGTACCAATAGTAGGGGCAGATTCAGGAACAGAAGACGGAGTAATAAAGGTACTTGCAGAGGAAACTAAGCTTGTTCCATTAGCGTTAGTTGCGGTAACTGTATAGTTTCTAGATATACCTATAGTTTCAGATATAGTGATGGGAGAGGTAGCTCCAGAAACAACTGTAGTGCTAGAAGAGGTTGCTGTAAAAGTTGTAATTGATTTTCCACCAGTTGCACCAGCAGTAAAGACAACGCCAATGTTTGCAGAACCAGTATACGCCTGACCAGTAGCAAGGGTAGGAGTTCCAATAGTTGGAGCCTGTGGAACGGTAGTTGCAGTAATGCTATTTGAGGCGCTAGAGGCGGTACTTGTTCCCACAAAGTTTGTTGCTGTTGCTGTAAAAGTGTAAGCGGTATTAGATTGCAACCCAGTTACAGTCAAAGGAGAAGAGGCACCAGAGGCAGTGTATCCGCCAGGGCTAGAGGTTACTGTGTAAGAGGTTGCTTCAAACCCAATTGGACTTTGGGTAAAGGTAACTACTGCTGCGCCATCATTGAACGCTCTATCTGTTCCTACATCTGTAGCTGTACCAATTGTTGGAGCGTTAGGTACTTGCCTACGGCTAGAAGCCGTTACTCCAACAATTGACATCAGTTAATTCCTATCACAAAACAGGGAGAATACTATGAGATATTGCTCATTCACATATTGTAGAGCGGGCTTCTTCCTTTAGAGGGGCAAGCCACGGATTAATTCATTGTAGGCTACACGCTTTCCATAGTAATCTACCTCAAAAGTATCGTTAAAAGCTGACTTAAACTCCTGTGAATGAAGAGCGCCACTAAAGTCTTTACAGACCGTATCACTTGCGGAAGCTTGCTCAACAAACCGCGTTAAGGGGCAAGCCCATACGTTTAAATTGTCAGTTAAATAGTCTTCATCTTTTAAATTTTTTATAATTATTTCAAGATTTTTTGAGTTTTTACCTACAGCATAATTACAATTATTATAGTACATCGGACCTGATTGACTACTTGCTAAAAGGTCATGGTCACACTGTAAGAGATCAAACATGTAGTCTAGAGGAGACTTACATACCGAATCCATATCTGCATACACCCCACCATATGTATAGGTTACTAGGTATCTCCATAGATCTGCTTGAGTTATAGGGGCTAGTTTTTCAAAGTGAGTATACAGTACGGGGTCCTCTGTTTTTACAAATTCTGCCCTAGCTATATGGTCAACGTACCTGTACTCCCAGGTCGGATTTAAATTTATCCAGGTCTGGGTTACTTGCCTTAAATGTTCTGGTAATTCTTCATATAGATAGTTATGTGTTTGCCAAATTATTTTAGGAACATCTTTAGGCATACAGGTTTACCGCCTCTTAGGAACAAGTTTTGTAACGGGAGCTATTAATTTTTTTAGAAACTTTTCTATTTTATCTTCAAATTGTCCGCCAGGGGTTTCTTTCTTATAGTACTCAGATTGAAAATAAGGTGAGTGAAACGTCTTAGAAAAATGGTCTCTGCCCATGTAGCAAGTATGTCACAAACTTTAGTACTTACTACTGTTAATATGACAAATTTCAATCTCATTTATATTAACATGACTTGGTAGCGATCCTACCCAGTAAATAGCTTCTGCTAAATCCTCTGCAGTCAATGCCTGGTCTCGTTTTTGCTCTTGGGTGTCAATAGTTGCTGGGCAGATCTCTGTAATTTTAATACCAAATTGAGGAAACTCAAGCCTCATTGTGTCAATTAACCCGCGTTCACCTCTCTTGGCGTTCGTGTAATTTCCTCCACCGCGATATGGCACCTTACCGCCAAAAGAAGTAATAAAGACAATAGTTGGGGAATCTGACTTTTCCATACAAGGTACAAATAACTGAGACAAGTACATAGGCCCAGTAACGTTTATGTCATAGGCTTTTCTAAAGTTTTCTGGGGTCTCATGAATAATATTAGTTGGGCCAGAGCCGCCACCAGCGTTATTAACTAAAAGATCTAGTGTTATGTCTTTGTACTGTTCATAGAATCTCTCTATCGCCTTAGAGTCCGTAACGTCTAGTTGATAAACCTCAACGGCATCAGATACAAGCTCAGATACTTTAGAGAGGTTTCTTGAAACAGCAATGACCTTGTACCCGTTTTCAGATAGGCGTTTAACTGTTGCTAATCCCACACCCTTGCTTGCCCCAGTAACAATAGCTGTTTTCAATTACATGCCTTGATTCTTATTAAGCTCCATGTTGTTATGAATCCAGTGACCAGGAATCATGTATTTAAAACCAGACTTTACAACGTGTGCGGTATGAAAGTATGGCGGAAATGCTGGGAATATGACAACGCTATTTGCTTTAGGTTTTAAGCCAAAATCAATTGCTTTATTTGCAACAGATACATCATAGTCTAGGTCTACAGCTGGAGCTGACCCTTTAGAAAAGCCGTCAGAGCTAGTCCATCCTCCATCGTAATCTTTTAATTGAAAAGAGATTTCTCCGCCTTCACAGTCGTCGTTTAAGTACATCACTAATGAGTATCTTAGAGTTTTATCTCCGTCTAATTGGTCAAAGTGTGCGCCCATTCCCATTCCAGTATTGTACTTTTTTATGTTAAAGGTTGGAAAAAGTCTTGGCTCATCAAAGTCCCCTAAAGAAGAGGCATAGTCTTTGCAAACGTTATACATTGTAGTCATAATAGCGTCGTAAATATACTTACTTTTTTCTGCTACTTCGGCTGCCTGGGGCGAGAAGATTGGACTAAGCCGGTTTATTGCATTGATGTCAAAAGTCTTTGTTTCTCCATAGATAAAAGAGGTATCGTTAGAAGAGGTCCAAAGGTTCCAAACATTTACCCCAGACTCTGGGTATTGCTCAAGGGTGTCTAGTTCTTTCCAAACCTTCTTAAAAGTATTAAAGTCCTCAATAGCATCGGTATAGTAGTACGCTTTTGGGTCCAGTATTTCCTTGTTCATTTGTTTGCCCCTTAGTATGTGTTTTTTGCGTAATGGTCTTTTTCTTTAATGAAGCCAACAAGAACATATCTTATTTGTCCATCTCCTACATGCTTGACTCCGTGCTCATACTCTTCATTTCCTGGAAAAAATAACATAGTCCCTGCTTTAGGCTTTAACTGGATATCAAGTTTTGGAAAAAACAACTCGCCGTCTACATAGTCATCATTAAGGTACACAATTGCCGCGTACTTTATAGATGGGTCTGTTTTTTGGTCAGTATGCGCTTTTAACTCTACCCCTGATTGCATCCGTTGAATTGTTGCAAAACCACTTAAAATTAATTCTGGGTCAGCTTTGACTACCATTGAGTTTACCACATCATATAAAGGTCTTTGGATCTCATGGTGTAGTATGTTAAAGTTTTTATCTTTCCAGTTTTGGGTAATTTCAAACTTACCTTCAGCAACCAGATTTTCTACATCATCTCTACCAAATTTTTCCATGCAAAAGTATTTTAAATTTGCGTGATACTCTACTTCCCAATCTTCTTGAGATGTACTATGTATAATGTCAAAAAAGATATCTATTTGATCTTGTGATAAAAAGTTGTCAACAGAAAATAGCTCTGAGGTAATATCTGTAACTACATACCCGCTGTCTATTAATTGTTCTTTAAAAGATTCAATCATTTGTAGTCTCCTCTATTTTGTATTTATTTCCATCTGCATCTAACTTCCAACCCTGCTTAAGAAGCTCTTGCCACTCTGCTCGTTCAATCTCTTGCTGTGCTCTAGTAGCCTTCATTTCTTCGGCCCAAGCGTCCCTCACTTCTTGTGGATAATCTGACTCTTCTCGGTCATCCCAGAAAGATCCAATGGTGTATCTTACTCCGCTTTCTATTAGAGACACTTCGTGCATGTTGTTAAACCCTCCATCAAATACAGCAAGAAGTCCAACTTCTGGTTTAATCTCTATGTTTTGACTTGGGAACCTAAGCAGGCCACCCTCAAAATCATCATTAAGGTATAGGAACCCTGCATAGCGGCTTCTTGTGAACGCGCCTGACGTTCCATGCTCATCTGTGTTGTCAGAGTGGACTCTTGCGTACGCTCCTGGCTCCCACTTCTGTGTGTGGTATCCAATTTTACAAATTGTTTTTGGATCAAGGTCGTGTACCGAAGCAATTGCTTCTGGCATTGCTTTTTCAATGTCTGAAAAGATGGTTGGAGATAGGCCAGCATCAATGACTTCTTGGTCGTTATCCTGTGGCAAAACTGAAGAGTATGACTCATAAAATGAAATAGGCATCCAAGAAATTGCCCCGTTCTCTGCCTGAGCATCTAAGGCTTGAATCATCTTTTTGCAGTCTTCTTTGCTTATAAAATTTTTATAAACAACTATATCTTTTGTTATTCGTGTTTTGTTTTCCAAGTTCATTGTACTTTTACTCCGTCTAGTTATTTATAAGGGATTTATCTCCAGCAATTAATTTTTCTATTTCTTGTTGAACAAGGGCGTATTCTTCAGCAAATACCTCTGGGGTTCTGCCCTCTCCCATAGAAGCAGTACTTCCCTCTTCTGCTAGGGCTTCTTTTAATGTTTTTTCAATATCGTAGTTTAATACTGTGCACTGGAACCAGTTGGCTATATATCCATCTTTATCAATAAGATACTTTTCAAAGTTTCCGCCTTGCTGGGCACCATTAGCAATAGGTTGGTTTAACCAAGGTGACAAATATCCGTCTCTATCTGGAATGCCAAGCTCTGTTTGCTTTGCGGCGTAAGCGTGCATTTGGTCTTTAATTTCACGATACAATTCATGAGTTTCTTCTCTTGGTTGACCTAATCCGTTTACAGAGGCATCTCCCTTGTGAGCGCTTAGTTCATTAGCACTTTCATTTGGATTTGATGAAACCATTTCTGAAAATTGAAAAGTAGTTCCGTAAACATCTTTGCCGTACGCTTGTGAGTCAGCGCCACAGGTAATGCCTTGTGACCACTTACCCTTAGTAATCCCCACCCCACAGTAGTCATTGGTAGGGATAGCAATAACTTGGAAATCATCTCCACCGTACTTATCTTGAAGCCATTGGAGAACTTCCATTTGATTAGCGTTACCACAGCCGACTGTTGTATTTGCTAGTAGCGTAACTTTGCCTTTAAATTGAGCTAGGAAGTTAGGGGAGCCATCAGCTGAGTTAAGCGAGATGTCATAGATAGATTTCATAGTTATATTGTAACCTGTCCTTACGGTTGTTTGTCTCCTGTATGCTTTGTTATTTCCCAAAAAAATGGGCATGTAAACCGTAACCCACTTTTTACCTCAGTAACCCCATGGATATAGTTTTTATCTCCTGGGAAGAAGTAAGCAGCGCCTTTTTTAGGTTTAAACTGTACCCCTTGTAGTGGAAAGTATAGCTCCCCACCCTCATAATCATCGTTTAAATAAAACAGACTTGATAGGTCATAGTTTGGGAAGTCGTTAGGGGTTCCCGCATCTGGGCCCTCATGAAGCTCTTTATCAGCATGAGGTTTTTGAAATTGCCCAGGAAGCCACTTAACAATAGTTGTGCCCGTTGGGTGAACCTCTACCTTATAAAATTCCTCAATAATTGGCCTTAGTCGTTGAAATAGCCCCGCAATTACTGGGGATATCTTTGGATCATTTTTGTCTAAGGTCGGTTGAGTTGCAACCCTATCTTTCCAATAATCTGAGTCATAGGTAACTGTTCCATTCTCATTTGTATGGCTTTGAGTCACATCCCAAATTGTTAACGATTTAGCGGCTTTTTCTAAGAAATCTATTTCTTCTTGGGTCATAAAGTTTTCTAGCTCAACAATCATGTCTTTGCTATCCCCAAACCAACCTGATGGGGTCATAGATGGCGTTCTTTTTGCTACAGTGTACGAGTCTTTATTTTGTTCCATATTCATACTATATCTCTTTTCGTCTTATCTATTACCCCTAATTTTAATGTTTTTACTTCGTGAGAGCCTTGAGATTCTTCTTTTTCGTTTACAGCATCTCTATACCAATCTGTCCATTTTCCAGACGAGTTTATCTCTTGTGCAGCAGACCCATAGGATATGTTTGCATCTAGTCTTTTTCTATCTGGATCTTGGTACTTAATAATCTCAATATCTGTCCCATTTAAATTTGACAAAGATATAGGGATAATTGTGGCAACCGGAGTTCCCGCCTTAATAACTACCCGCTTATTGGCAACCTTTGCCTTAATAGCTAAGGGCAAAGGGTTGTCATAAAAAGAAGTACTAATTAAAGACGCCATTGTCTCAAACTCATCACTAAAATAATTTACGGGGTTAATGGTAAAAATACTAACGTCCTGAGCTGTTCTAAAAACTAAACCAGTATTTAGGCTTATAGAGGATTGGCCTCTTCCAGAATAGGCTCCTTCTGGACTAAATACTTGAACACGATCTGGGGTTTGGTCATTTACACCGTCCCAAATAAACTCAATATCCTCCAAGCAAGACAGGCTCCAGCCAATTACATTTGACTGGGTTACTGGAAAGCATCTATAGGCATGGTTCTCTGATGTTGCATCCATCCAGTCTCTTTTAATAGACATAGGCTGAATGTCAAACAAAGCCCCCTGTGTCTTTTCAACTGAGATATTAAACATTAATCTGCGTCTGCGCTATACATCTCTGGGGTGTGAAACTTTTTGCTGTAATCAAGCATAGTCACAATGGAGTATTTAGTCCCAGAGGTTACTGGCATTGCTTGGTGTGGGTACATAAAGTTTGATGGAAAAATAAACAGGTCTCCAGCTTCTGCTTTAACTTTTAGATTTTGTAATCTGAAGAAAAGTTCTCCACCCTCATAGTCATCATTGACGTACGAAACTAAAGAAACAGTGCAGTTATAAGAAAAGCCATGGTCGTGGTGTTCCATAAAGTGCTGGCCTGGGCCGTACTTAATAAAGTTAAAGGCTTCCCAATACTTCAGGTTGTTAATGTTATACATTTTGCAGTAATCATCTACTGCTGGTGACTTTACATCATATAGATCTTGCCAAAGAGATTGAAGATTTTTTGATACTTCGCTTTTATCGGGTTCTAAGTCTGTCTTCTTAAACTTAAAATCGTTGCAATCTCTATACTCTGGCATTAATTGTCTGTACCCAACGTACGCTGGTTGCCAAGCATATCCAGTTGTATCGCCTTCTGGCTTTAGATTAGCCTCAAGTCTGTTTATTACATCAAAACTTTCTTTAATAATCCCCTTGTAACAGAAGATTCCACTGCCTAAATCAACTTTTTCTGTCCATGTCTGCATTATATTCTCCCTATTTGTATTCTCGTCTTGACCAAACTTTATTTTGATATACCCCGCCATCAGGCTTTCGGTAAAATTTCATGTTATCAACTACTTTATCATACATCTTAGATTGATCTGGTATCTCTATTTCGTGTTCCCAGTTTTCTCTTTTAAAAGGAAGAACCTGCATGTAGGGGGTCCCTTCCGGTATGGTACCTTCCCAACCTTCTGGAAGAAAAAATGGGAAAGTCCCAAGTAAGTGAAGCTTGTCCGAGTCCACAACACCAGTAGTATTTAAAAATGGTAAGTCAAACCTATTCATTGGTGTCATAAACAATGCGCTATAGCCTTCTGGAAGCTCCAAGCCCCAAGGAGAACTCCAAGCAAAATGAGTCTGGTAGTACCCCTTTGGATGCTCAAACTGTGGCATTGGAGGCCTTTGTGTACAAAAATCTTGATACTTAGGGTTATTAATTTTTACGTTTATAATCCCTTGGTTATTTTTATAAAAGACTAAATCGCATGGTGTTTTAAAAATATACCCAGTTGTAAAGGCGTCCATAATAGCTGGGCACGCTTTCCACGTAGGAATTTTTCCATAGTCATCTGTCGTACCCTCTTTAGGGAATGGGCAAATTTCCTTTGGAGCTTTGTAGTATTCCCCACTTGGCATTTTTGCAAATCTGTCTGCATCTTTATACCAAGAAGGCATTTCTTTTTGTGTTGGTACGGGAACAGAAATATGCTTCTTATCTATCCACGGACGAAAAGATCTAAATATGGCTACTAAAGCCATTACTTGTGCCCCAATTCATTGATGTCTGTCATAACAACAACGCAATATTTTGTACCTGAAACCATCGGCAGAGAAGCGTGCTCATAAATATAGTTTGATGGGAATACTGCAATGTCCCCTACTTTTGGTTTATAGACTAAATTATCAAGTCTTGGAAACTTAAGGTCTCCACCCTCGTAATCATCGTTAATGTAAATAACCGCAGATACTGTGCAGTTATATGCAGGACCATGGTCTGCGTGAATGTTGAAGTGAGTCCCTGCCCCCTCATACTTTACAAAGTTAAAGGCCTCATAATACACAACGTTAATGCCCCAGTACCTAGCGTAGTCATCTATGCAGTACTTAAGCTTTTGATAGATCTCCTCATGTAAATCTATAAGTTCAGAGTTTGTTTCATCTCTTGGCCCAAGGTTTTCCTGTTTGTACTTAAAATCTACGCAGTCTCTTGCTTTCTTAATTGGAACGTCAGACTGCGTAACCTGTGCTTCTGACCATTTATATCTGGTACCTGTTGATAGGTTGGACTCAAGAGTATCAATGTACCGTGTAGCGTCCTCGTTAGAAAAAGTATTTTGATAAACGTGTAGGCCCAAACCTAAGTTTTTGACACTTACTTTGTTATCTAAAGCTCTTTCAGGAACCCTATTTGACGCGGTCTCCGACCTATCTTTTGTGAACCAAGCATTCTCATTTTCATTGTGCATTTTCTTCTTTGCCCCACTTACCTATTGGACACTCTGCATTTTTGAGTGTTGTTTTTGCTTTCATTATACAACCACACTGTTTGCACTGCGTAGTTAGGCTAATAAACTCTGGACATGCTCTGCATATAGACATTCTTTCTTCTATCTTTAACTTATTAGTTATTTTTGCAGCTTCGTCAAGAAGATGCCATGGCCTAGTTTCTCCTAGAGACTGCTTCCATTTTTCCCATTCAGACAGCATTACGCGTTTTCTGGTTTGGAAAAAGATACACCATTATAGATATAACCAATTTCTGGATCGCTCTCATCATCTACACTAACAACTGTTATTGGTCTAGCAACTGCCGCACGAAATTTTTCAAGAGCGTGTGTACTTTTGGTTATAGTTAATGCCCCTGTAAGGACATTATTAATAAAGAATGCAAGGTAGTTGTCAGTTATTGGGAGAACCTTATCTAAGTCAGCACCCTCCGTAAGAACTAGCCCTTGAGATTCTTCATCCCATATTGACCCAATAGCAACATTTTCTTTACTCTCTAAAGTACGTGCAGTTATTGGGGAAGAAGAAACAAGCGTGTTCCATCTATCAATCATTTCTTGTGGGACAAATTCTTCAGGCAATAAGAGTGTGTGAAATACCTCAGAAAGGCCTTCACTGTTCTCTTCTGTTAAAAATAAATACTTCATTTTTTATCCCCTGTGTTTTTGGTATAAGAATATTATATCAGTTGTCTTACTAATAAGCGCAACAGTATAGGCAGGCACAGGTACAGTAACCGCCATACCTTGTACAGTTGTTATATGTACATGCTCCTGGTGGATTACAGGCACTAAATGATGGGAAGGATGGTGGGAAGAACGGTGGGAAGAATGGTGGGAAGAATGGGAAGAATGGTGGGAAGAATGGAGGGAAGAATGGGAAGAAGGGGAAATATGGTGGGAAGAAAGGAGGGAAGAATGGGAAGAAAGGTGGGAAGAATGGAGGGAAGAATGGGAAGAATGGAGGGAAAAATGGTGGGAAGAATGGGAAGAATGGGAAGAATGGAGGGAAGAACGGTGGGAAGAATGGGAAGAACGGTGGGAAGAATGGAGGGAAGAATGGGAAGAATGGGAAGAATGGTGGGAAGAATGGTGGGAAGAATGGGAAGAATGGAGGGAAGAACGGTGGGAAGAACGGTGGGAAGAATGGGAAGAACGGTGGGAAGAATGGGAAGAATGGTGGGAAGAATGGTGGGAAGAATGGTGGGAAGAATGGGAAGAATGGTGGGAAGAATGGTGGGAAGAATGGGAAGAATGGGAAGAATGGAGGAAAAAATGGAGGGAAGAATGGGGCTATGGTAGTAATAGATCCAGAGGCAGGAGAAGGAACACTTGTTCCGTTAGCATTAGTAGCTGTAACTGTATATGTTTGAGAAGTGTTAGCAGTATCTCCAATAACAATTGGGGAGGTAGCACCTGATCCAGTAGTAGCATCAGAGCCTGTTACGGTAAAGCTGGTAATAGCGCTACCACCATCTGCTGCTGCTGAGAAAGCAATTGAGTTTTGGTTAACTCCAGCTGTTGGGGTTGGTGCAGACATTTGTGCAGGAACTGTTGTTGCTGTAATAGAAGCTGATGCTGCAGATGCCTGAGAAGTTCCAGCAGCGTTAGTCGCTGTTACGGTAAATGTGTAGGCTGTGGCAGACTGCAACCCTTCAACTGTAATCGGAGAAGATGCACCAGTTCCTGTATATCCGCCAGGTGATGAGGTTACAGTAAATGAAGTAGCGGCAGGGGATAGTGCTGGTAAAGAAAACGTAACTGTGGCGGCACCATTGTTAAATGCTCTGCCTGTTCCAACATTTGAAGCAGATACGCCTGTTGGCGCTAATGGCTCTAGAAAGTCATTAGATGCAGCAGAACGTTTACCCGTCTTCTTAGCCATTTATAATTCCCTATTACGCTGTCAGATCGCCATAAACAACCCAGGTGTTTTCTGCTCTTTTGAAAAGAGTTGCAGTTGACCACTGTGTTCTAAGTTTTAATCCTGGTGTTGAGTTTATGGTTACTCCACCAGACCCTGCAATTGTTACTTGGCCTGTTGAGGTTTGAAGGATATCAATTGAGGTTCCGACTGGAAAGGCTACTGCTGAGTTTAATGGAATAGTGATTGTTGTACCGCTTGCGCTAGAAACTTCAATTAAAGTATCTCTCTCAGTTAATGCTGAGAGAGTGTAGGACGCTGTCTTTTGAATAATTGGGGTACGTGACGGAACACCCTCTACGGTTTGAGTTCCGTCTGTAAATGCAATTCCTGAAGCAGAGGCTGTAATTAAACCTGATGCTGTAAGTGCTGCTACGTTATTTGTACCAGTGAATGTTGGCGATGCAAGTGGTGCAAATCCTGCAATGCTTGCGCCTGAAGGAATTGTTACTGTACCAGTAAAAGTTGGTGATGCTATTGGTGCTTTTAGTCCAATTGCAGTTGTTAGTGTTGTAGATAGGTTTGCATCATTTCCAAGCGCTGTTGCAATTTCTCCAAGAGTATCAAGAGTTGCTCCTGCACTATTAACAAGTGCTGCAACTTCTGCACGAACATAAGCAGTAGTTGCAATCTGTGTTGTGTTAGTTGCTGCTGCTGCTGTTGGAGCAGTTGGTACACCAGTAAGTGCTGGTGAAGCAAGTGGGGCCTTGAGAGCAACATTTGCTACTGTTTCTTTAAGGTCAAGCGCTGTTTGCTGAGCAGTTGATACTGGCTTATTTGCATCTGTTGTGTCATCAACGTTTCCAAGACCAACCATAGACTTGGTAATTCCAGAAACTGTTCCCGTAAATGTAGGGCCTGAAAGGTTGGCTTTTAAATCAAGAGCGGTTTGTTGCGCTGTTGATACAGGCTTGCTTGCGTCTGCTGTGTTATCTACGTTACCTAGGCCTACATCTGATTTAACTAACCCAAGTGGAGTGGTAATTGTTTTATTTGTAAGAGTCTGGGACGCAGTTGTTGTTACAAGGAGACTGGTATCTGTGATCCCATGAACAGCTGTTGTGTCTGAGGTGTGTGTAGAAACAGCACTATCAGTATATGCCTTTGTTGCAAGCTCTGCTGTATCTGTAATACCGTGTACAGAAGTTGTATCCGAAGAGTGTGTTGAAACTGCACCATCAGCATAGGTCTTAGTTGCTACCGTTGAATCAATATCAAGAGTAATAGTATTAGCTTCGTCATCATAAACTTTATCAAGTCCTACACCAGCAACAACTGCTGTATTTACGGCATCCTGTGCTAACTCTGCAATTGCAGAAATACTTGCCTTAAGATCAAGCGCTGTTTGTGTAGCAGTTGATACTGGTTTGTTTAAATCTGAAGTATTGTCTACGTTGCCAAGACCAACGTCATTCTTTGTTAGTCCTGCTGGAGTGGTAATAGTCTTGTTACTTAGAGTTTGTGTGCCAGTTGTTGTTACAAGGAGGCTGGTATCTGCTATTCCATGTACGGATAGTGTATCTGCTTCGTGAGTACCAAGTGATGTAGAGACTGCGTTAGCGGCTGCTGTATCAGCATATGATTTAGTTGCAAGGTCTGCGGTATCGGCAATTCCGTGCACACTTGTTGTGTCATTGCTGTGTGTTGTAATATCTGTAGTTGTTGCTAAAAGAGAAGTATTTGCAATTCCGTGCACATCGGTTGTATCTGAAGAATGGGTAGAAACTGCAGTGTCAGCATAAGTTTTTGTAGCAAGGTTTGCTGTATCTGCAATTCCATGCACATCGGTTGTATCTGAGCTGTGTGTGTTTACAGACGTGTCCGCATATGATTTTGTAGCAAGCTCTGCGGTATCTGCTATTCCATGTACAGAGGTTGTATCTGCAGTGTGTGTCCCCAATTCACTGGCTACATGTTCTTGTGTAGCAAGTGTTCCTGTTGAATTTGGAAGAGTTAAGGTTCTATCTGCTGTAGGATCTGCTACCGCTAATGTGGTTTCAAAACCATCTGCTGTAGCACCTTCAAAGATAAGAGCGACACCAGTGTCAAAGGCAACTGAGCCAGTAAAGGTTGGTGAAGCAAGAGGTGCCTTTAACTCAAGTGCTGTTTGTGTTGCTTTTAAATCAAGCGCCGTTTGTGTTGCAGTAGAGATTGGCTTATTAGCATCTGAGGTGTTGTCTACATTTCCTAACCCAACCATAGACTTAGTTACACCAGAAACTAGGCCTGTAAATGTAGGGGAAGCAAGTGGGGCTTTTAGAGCAAGGCTATTTGTTACTGATCCCGCAAAGTTAGCATCATCACCAAGTGCTGCTGCAAGCTCGTCAAGAGTATTAAGTGCTCCAGGTGCTGAATCAATAACGCTGTTTACTGCTGCAGTAACAAAAGCAGTTGTTGCAACCTGAGTAGTATTTGTGCCAGAAGTAGCGGTTGGTGCTGCAGGTACTCCTGTGAATGTTGGGTTAGCAATTGGCGCGTAAGTGCTTGCTGCAGCTGCTGGAGTTAAGTTGATATAAGGTAGAGAAGCCCAAACTGTAAGTCCGTCTCCAACTTTAAGCTTCTTAGTGTCAGTCTCTAAACCAACTTCAGCCTCAAGAAGAATTGGGTTTGACGCGGTCCACTCAGCCGCAGTTCCCCTGCGTATTAGAATATTAACTGCCATTACGAAACTCCTCCGTCATAAGATCCTGTATAAGAGCCTGTAAGTGTAGAAGGATAACCGCCGTCTAGATTCGGTGTTCCACCGTAGAAAGAAGCTGGTCTTCCACCATCTACTTGAAGTTGACCTGCGCCACCAGTACCGACAATGTCAATCCAAAGTGTTCCATCATATATTCTTAACTTTAATGTTGTAGTATCAAAGTATAAGTCACCTGCTCGTTGACCAACAGGCTCGCTGCCTTTAGCCAGTACGTTTAAGGGTACTAATGCTTTTGTACTCATTTATGTTATCCGATTATAACTACTCTGTAGGCGTTAGATGTTGGTGCAGATGCAAACCCTAGTGTTACAGTAGAAGTTGTAGCGCGTACATTATCTACTAGGACCTCTTCGCCAGTAGCGACTTCATAAACTTGAACATGAACATCTAGTGTTCCTAGGTTGTGGGTCACTGTGTATGAGGTTGCTGAGGTAGAAAGTGTCTGTGAGTACTTTCTAGCTACTACTGTGGCGTCAACAGAGATGGTGTTAGTGCCCACGGTAATACCGTTACCAGCACCAATTGCAAATCCGTTAGCATCTGTTGCAGCACCTGAGTTGGTAGCAAGCTTGATTGCTCCGCCGCTAGAATCTGTCTGTAAACCACCTGTTGTAGATGGGGCAAATGTGAAGTTAGTTCCTGTAAGGAGTACGCCATTAGAAGATGTGAATGTTCCAGCGCCTGAGAACTGTGAAAAAGTAAGAGCAGTAGTTCCTAGTGTAATAGGGTTGTCAGTTGTTAATACCCAACCGCTATTTCCGTTTACAGTTCCTTGTTCTACGAATGTAAACATTCCCGAAGTAACGTCTGCGTTAGAGTTTGCGTCCAAAGCACGGTCTGGGGCTCCAGAGGCTTTAACTACATAGATACCATTTTCAGAACCAGTTGATTGATGCTTAACAAGGATGCGGTCACCAGTAGCAAGAGTTACTCCATCAAGAGTATCTCCATTTTCAAGGCCTGTAGATAAATTTACTGCTGCAGTAGTTGCTGCACGAACAGAGGCCTTAACATCAAGGCCCTGGGCAACAGAGTCTACGTAGTTCTTAGTTGCAGCATCTTGTGCGCTAACTGGGTCGGCTACGTTTGTAATTAACTGGCTGTTCATTGTAAACGAGCTAGTTGGTGCGGTTAAATCTGTTACCTTATTTGTGGTAAGGATTACGGTACCTGATAAGTCAGGAAGAGTAATTGTGCGGTCAGCTGTTGGGTCAGTTACAGTAAGAGTTGTCTCGTTAGTATCTGCTGTAGAGCCTTCAAATACTATTGAGCTATCTGTAATAGCTAGGCCAGAAACAAGTGGAGAAGTAATTGTTTTATTTGTAAGAGTATCTGTTGTGTCTTGACCTACAAGGGTTGTAGTTAGGTCAGGAAGAGTAACTGTGCGGTCTGCCGTTGGGTCACCAGAGGTAAGGGTGAGCTCAAATGAGTTAGGGGTTGCGCCTTCAAATACAAGGTTGACACCTGTGTCAAGTGTTACGGTTCCCGTAAAGGTCGGGTTGTTAGAAGGAGACTTAGTATCAATCTGAGTCTGGATAGCAGAGGTTACGCCATCCACATAGTTAAGCTCTGTAGTGGTAAGTGTTGCGCCATCAAGGATGTTAATTTCTGCGGCGTCAGCGGTAACACCGTTAAGTCCAACAGCTTCCCAAATGGTTCCGTTGTAAACACGCATTTCATTGGAAGCAGTGTTGTAGTAAACCTGACCTGTTACAGGACTTGACGGGTCAGTTGCTAAGTTTTGAATACGAGCATTTTGCAACTCGTTTTTAGTTAAATCTAGTGACGTTAAATACTTACGTGCCATTTATCTCATCTCCTTAAGACAGATACGCTTTGCCGCTGAATGCGCCAGTAAAAGTTATCGTAAGGGAGTTTGTGTTCGTGTAGGCTATTTCACCTTCAACGATTGATCCACCCGAGTCCTGAACGGTTACGTTTGGGTGCCATCCAAGATTGTGCGTTACTACCCACACAGCCAAGGATGTTCCCTGGGTATGAGTATATGCGAGAGCTTGACTTCCAGGTCCCCCAACTATTACTGGATTTATTCCAGAGATACTTCCTGGAGCTGGAGCAGAAATAAGAACAACGTCTGGATTTGTCCCTGCGGACTCACTTGGGCGAACGTATTGAATCATTGAGTCACCTGCGCAGTTACGAAGATTTTTCCAGTAACGTAGGTATGTACCAACCCATTTGAGTCAGTTAGCTGTACGTCATAATAGCAGACTCCAGGAAGCTTCTTTGTTTGTGTAGAAGTTAAGTCTAGCTGCAGTGTGCGTAACCCAGTCCCATCTACGGCTCCTACATTGGGGTAGGAGGTTGTAAAAGATGCAAGTAAGATTGGGCTATTTGGAGCAGGACGAATCTCTGATTTAGCAACATAGCCGTTGACCTCAAACCCAAACTGAATCTGTACTGAGTAGCTGTCTCCAGTGTAGACATACAAATCTTGAGTAAACGCAGAGGTTAGTTTCTTTATACCACCGTAAGTAGGTATCGGTATGT
>ENA-OUVC01000083-OUVC01000083.1-marine-metagenome-genome-assembly--contig:-NODE-83-length-67383-cov-5.001798_pt1 | contig 67383 bp, 52 predicted proteins | sample MGYA00248622_ERZ508571 | MGnify/ENA primary metagenome ERZ508571 (study PRJEB26236, sample SAMN06267175) | marine metagenome | isolation source: Columbia River Estuary | place: USA:Columbia River Estuary... | reverse complement strand
TTATGCTCTACATTGAAACCCATAAACCTTCTGGTTTGTTGGCCAAAAACAGCATTATTTTCTAATGAGACTTTAATTTCAGCATTAGATGCTTGAAGTGAAGGATCTAAAATTTGAACTCTACCCAATTGATAATTTACGCTATAATCAACTCCTTCAACTAATACTCGTCCGCCTGCAGTAACTACAACAGATCCTTTTGGCACATTAAAAGCACCAATTGCAATTCCTTCACCACCGGATGATTTAAATTTTCCTCTTAATTGGAATTTATTTTTATCGCTATCTTGCAATGCCACTGATTGCGTTTGACGGTATAAATTTCTATAAACATATTTTGTTTGGTTGGCATTATAATTTCCAACATTATAATTTTCTGTGCTGTTATTTCTTAATTTTTCAAATAAGTGTTTTCCAAAAGGCTCTACTGTTGTGAATATTATTCTTCCATTTTGAGGGTCAACTGTTAGTCCTGGAATAAAATCGAAAAACCCGTCTCCACCCATTTGCGGGTCATTATTGTAATTTAATTTGTCTACATTGAAAACTTTCAATAATGGTGTACTTGATACTAAATCTTGTGGCTGAGGAAGTGGTGAAACTAAATTAATGTAGTTTAGAGGAGAAGGATCTGTATATATTATATTAAATTTAAAATCGGCTTGTTGCAATTGAAAAGCTCCTGGGATTTGATAAATGTTTTTCATCATCAAGTTCCAAATAGGTGTAGTAACACGAGTGGTAGGATTTTCTACACTTGTTAAATTACTTTTCAGCATTTTTAAAATCAAACTCTGAGAGGAAACAGAAGTTGGTTGATTCGATCCTGGTGTTGTACCCCCAGTTTCTGTGGCTTGAACTCCATCAGTTCCAAATTCACCAACTTGGTAAACTAGATCACCAATTGTATATTGATACGCCACTGCTAATACTTCATCATTCGCTAGTTTCTGTTGTAACGAGATATAACCTAATTGTGGGTGAAAAGTAAATTCCGAAGAAGTCAATTTTCTAGCATTTTCAAGCTTAGAATAATCCTGTCCTTCGCTCACAGTAACTCCACTAAATCCTGAACTTGAAGTTGCAATTTCCCTAATATTCCCATTTAATCTACCGCCATTATCAATTAACGCTGGGTCATATTTATTATTTCTGTTGTCTGTTGGACTATTTGGCGACGCTATAAAAAACCCTGTTGATGGTGTTGCTACTACAATTTCATTGTCATTTAAACCCGTTATCGGTGCTTCACCTAAATCTTGAAGGGCAATAATATTTCTTAGATTATTATTAGTAGTAGATACTCTATTTTGCCTATTCGTAATCCATGCTTCCACTCTAGTAATTTGCACACGACTGTTTACATATGGGTAATTTTTCAGCGATTCGTCGTATTTATTTCTAAAATATTGAGAAAGGAAAAAGTGACGATCGGCATCATAATCTAATGCAAATAATTCAAATTCTTGAATGGTTCCTCCTCCTTGAGAGGTGACTGATTTTGTTTGAGATTTTTGTTCGGAGAAAACTCCTGTAATTGTAGTTTTACCAAATTGAAATTGTGCTTTTACACCAAATAAACTCTGAGCTCCTCTAATTAATGACGTATTTAACGGCATACTTACATTTCCAACTTCAATTTTTTGGATAATATCATCTTCATTGGCTTTATAATCTGGATTGTACTCTAACTTGATTAAATTTTGAAATGCAAACGTAGATTGAGTATCATAATTGGCATTTACACTTAAACGAGTACCTACTTTACCCATCAAACTCATGCTTATTCTTTGATTAAAATCAAATGTGGTGGTAGAGCTATTTTGAGTAGAAAAAGACGGATTATCTTGCTTTGTGTAGCGAGCTCCTAGGTCCATTTCAACAGAACCTGTTGGTTTTACATCAATAGTATTTCCTCCAAATATGGTTTCAAAAAAACTATTGTTTACATAAAATCTTGGTAACAAATCCTTTTTAGCGGCTTCACTTCCTTCTTTTTTTCCATCAATTGCATCTAATTTTTTCTTATAATAGTTTCGAATAGATTCTTTCAAAACCATCGATTCATATTCTTTGGGTGTTAAGAATTTAGGATAATTTATTGAATAACCTCCTATGGTACTTGTGAAAATATATCGGTCTGTTTTAGGATCATAAACATATAAATTTACAACGCTCGGTGGGTTGCTAATGCCAATTTGCCCAACTGAATATCCCATTTTGGTAGAGTCTTGAGCGGCAGTATTGTCTTGGGCTTGCAATTTAAAACCAGAAATTAATACTATTAAAATGAACCTCATTTTAAAAATAAAATTTCTGTTTTTTATGTAAAATGTTTTCAAGAATTATAAGTTTTTTAATGCTAATTTAATGATGTTTTCTACGGTAGCCTCCGGGTTCTCTTTCACAATTTTTTCAACCACGCGTTCGCTAGATTTTCTAACAAATCCCAAAACCTCCAAAGCAGATAACGCTTCATCTTTATTTGTATTGTTTTGTATCATAGAAACTTCGTCTAAATCATACAATTTTAACACTTTATCCTTTAAATCTAATAGCACTCTTTGTGCTGTTTTACTTCCGATACCTTTAATTGATTGAATTGTAACAAGGTCTCCAGAAGCAATGGCTTGGATAATTTGTTTTGGTTCTAATGAAGAAAGCATCGTTCTGGCAATACTTGCACCAATACCAGAAACAGAAAGCAACATTTTAAAAATCTCGCGTTCTGATTTTTCAACAAATCCGAAAAGAGTGTGTGAATCTTCCTTTATTTGAAGATAGGTAAATAGCTTTATAGCTTCAGAATTAGGAAGTAATGAATAGGTATGTAAAGAAATATTTACATGGTAACCCACACCATTACAATCTATAATAACTTCTGTTGGATTTTTCTCTACTAATTTTCCTTGTAAGTGTGCTATCATATTATAAAGTAATTTCCAAATATAAGAAAAATCTTCTACACTATATTCCCTATTGTTTGAATAAACCTAGAAGCATTTTTTTTAATTACTTTATTCTATTTCTCTTTTCCTTTTCTTGAGCGTCAACAACTGCTACCGCAACCATATTTACCATTTCTTCTACACTTGCTCCTAACTGGAAAATGTGCACGGGCTTATCCATTCCCAACATAATTGGACCAATTGAATCTACCTTATACAATTCTTTTAGTAATTTATAGGTAATATTTGCCGATTCTAGATTTGGAAATATTAACGTATTTACTTTTTTTCCTGCCAACTTAGAAAATGGAAATTTGGTTTTTAACATGTCGGAATTTAATGCAAAATCAGCTTGTATTTCCCCATCAACTTGAAGTTCAGGATGGTTATCATGCAAGAATTTCACAGCATCTCTAACTTTATTAGTACTTGGATTGGAAGAAGAACCAAAATTTGAAAATGATATCATTGCGATAACGGGTTCAATACCAAACATTCGCACAGTTTTAGCCGTCATTAAAGCAATTTTTGCTAAATCATCAGCGGATGGATTTGGGTTAATCGCGGTGTCGGATAAAAACATTGGACCACGATTGGTCATCATCATATTCGTAGTGGCAACTAGTGAAATTCCTGGTGCTTTTTCAATTAATTGTAAAATTGGTTTTATTATTGAGGCATAGCTTCTCGAATATCCTGAAACCATGGCATCAGCATGACCTTGATTGACCATCATTGCTGCAAAATAGTTTCGTTCCCGCATCCATTTTTGAGAATCTAAAAGCGATATTCCACGTCTTTGTCTCGAATTCCAAAAAATGTCAGCATATTCATTTCTTCTTTTGTCTTCCTCTTTTGTTTTAGGATCATAGATAGGGACTTCCGCAAAGAACCCAATCTCTTCTTTTAACTCTAAAATAATTTCTTTGTTTCCTAATAATATTGGAAAGGCAATATTATCTTCCAATGCTATTTGGGCTGCCTTTAAAACGTCTAAATGATCCGCTTCCGCAAATACCACTCGCTTTGGATCAGTTTTAGCTCTATTGGCCAGCAAACGAACCATTTTGTTATCAGATCCCAATCGGTCTAATAATTCCTCTTCGTATTTTTGCCAATCTAAAATAGGATTTAAAGCCACTCCCGATTCCATTGCAGCTCTTGCTACCGCTGGCGCAACTGTTGAAATTAACCTTGGATCAAATGGTTTTGGAATGATATAATCTCGCCCAAAAATCAATTTTGTTTCACCATAAGCAATATTAACTTGCTCTGGAACCGACTCTTTTGCTAATGCAGCCAAAGCTTTTACGGCTGCCATTTTCATGGCTTCATTTATTTTGGTGGCACGAACATCAAGTGCGCCCCTAAAAATGTAGGGAAATCCAAGAACATTGTTTACTTGATTTGGATTGTCCGACCTTCCGGTCGCCATAATTATATCTTTTCTAGTAGAAATTGCTAGTTCATAATCTATTTCAGGAATTGGATTTGCCATTGCAAACACAATTGGGTCCTTAGCCATTCCTAGTAACATATCTGGCGATAAAATATTACCTGCAGAAAGTCCTAAAAATACATCGGCACCTGAAAGTGCTTCTTTTAAATTCGTATTTTTTGAACCGTGAGAATATCTTTTTTGTAAGTCGGATAAGTCGGTTCTATCACTTGACAAAACTCCATCTTTATCAAACATTATTATATTTTCGGGTTTTACACCTAATAAAACATATAAATTGGCACATGCCAAGGCAGCTGAACCGGCCCCAGAAATAACAATTTTTACCTTGTCAATTTTTTTCTTGGCCAATTCTAATGCGTTCAATAAAGCAGCCGAAGATATAATTGCCGTTCCATGTTGATCATCGTGCATCACTGGAATATTTAATTCTTCTACCAATCGTCTTTCAATTTCAAACGATTCTGGCGCTTTAATATCTTCTAAATTAATTCCTCCAAAAGTAGGAGCAATATTCTTAACTGTTTCTACAAATGCATCAATATCTTTAGTATCTACTTCAATATCAAAAACATCAATATCGGCGAATATTTTAAACAATAATGCTTTTCCTTCCATCACTGGTTTTGATGCTTCGGGACCAATATCACCTAATCCTAAAACGGCAGTTCCATTGGTGATTACAGCAACTAAATTTCCTTTTGAAGTGTATTTATATACGTTGTTCACGTCTTTGGCAATTTCTAAACAAGGTTCAGCGACTCCTGGCGAATAGGCTAAAGACAAATCTCTTTGAGTAGCATATTTTTTGGTTGGTACCACTTGGATTTTTCCTGGTGTAGGTTTTGCGTGATATAATAGTGCTTCTCTTCTTTTATTATAATTATCCATTTCAAAATTGGTTTTTCAATACAAAGATAAAAGTTAGAATTGAATTACAACCTCTTTACTGTGTTTAGTTTTTTTTAAACGCCGAAAAATAGGGGTTAATTTAGAGACTTTTATCTAAATATAAAGTTACTTTATAAAGTCAATATTGCGTTTTAAACCTTCGAATTTGGTTCTTTTGACTGCAGAATTTTTGAATACCGTTTTAAAAGTTTCTTCTGTAATTTCTTCCCAATCTTTTTTTGTCATTGATAACAGCTCCGGATTTGGATTAAAAAGTGGTTCGTTATGGGGTTTTGAAAATTTATTCCACGGGCAAACATCCTGACAAATATCACAGCCGAAAGCCCAATCATCCAATTTTCCTTTCATTTCAGCAGGAATATTTTCTTTGAGTTCGATGGTGAAATAGGAAATACATTTACTTCCGTCAACGATGTATGGCGCTACGATTGCTTCTGTTGGACACGCATCAATACAAGCCGTGCAGGTTCCGCAATGGTCTGTTGTGGCGTAATCGTATTCTAATTCTAAATCGATTATGAGTTCAGCGATAAAATAAAACGAACCTACTTGCTGGGTCAATAAATTACTGTTTTTGCCAATCCAACCCAAGCCACTTTTTGCCGCCCAAGCCTTGTCTAATATTGGTGCAGAATCAACGAATGCTCTTCCGTCAACGGCTCCGATATTTTCTTGAATTGAATACAGTAATTCCTTCAGTTTATCTTTAATTACCGAATGATAATCTTGTCCGTAGGCGTATTTTGAAATTTTATAACTCTCTTGATTTTGAATTTCTGAAGGATAATAATTCAGCAATAAAGAAACGACACTTTTTGCTCCATCTACCAATAAAGTTGGATTGAGGCGTTTGTCAAAATTGTTTTCCATGTAGGACATTTGTCCGTGTTGGTTTTTGTTTAGCCAATTTTCTAACCTTGGTGCTTCTTGTTCTAAAAAACCAGCTTTGGATATACCACAAGACAAAAACCCGAGGCGTTTGGCTTCGGATTTGATGAACTCAGAATAATTTAAGATTTTAGATTTCAGATTTTAGATTTTTTGAAAAGTGGACAATTTTAGATTTTAGATTTTTTGAAAAGTGAATGACTTTAGATTTTATGATTGTGTATTAACTCTTTCTTTGATAGTTTTCATGGTACTTACAAAAATTGCCGTCAATTCATTTCCCTCTTTCCATATAAAATCAATTTGTGAATTATTTAACCATCCTTTTTCTAAAATTATTTCTAACCAAAATAAAGTTTCATCAGACTCTTCAATTACAATTGACAATTTAGAAATAAATTCTCTATCACTTCTAGCTCTGCAAACGGCTCTATAATTAGCTCCAACAGAAGTGCCGCTTCTAACAATTTGATTTGAAACAGCTCTTCCAGAAATTGTATTTGGTAGTTTTTCTACTAGATCTAAAATTGTAATCGAATATTTTTTTGTTCTATTCTTTAGTTGGCTTGAATTCATAAAGTGTTTTCTAAATCTTATATCTTATGTCTTATATCTTAAATTAAAAAAGACCTCCTTGAATATTGCCCTTAATTTTACCTAAATGCTTGTAGGCTTTTTCGGTAACTTCTCTCCCTCGTGGGGTTCGCATGATAAAACCTTCTTGAATTAAAAACGGCTCGTAAACTTCTTCGATTGTTTCGCTACTTTCGGATACGGCTGTCGCCAATGTTGATAAACCGACAGGACCGCCTTTGAATTTATCGATAATTGTATTCAAAATTTTATTGTCCATTTCGTCCAATCCATGAGCATCAACGTTCAATGCTTTAAGTGAGTATCTTGCAATTTCAATATCGATACTCCCGTTGCCTTTAATTTGAGCAAAGTCACGAACGCGTCGCAAAAGGGAATTGGCAATTCTAGGTGTCCCTCTACTTCTACCTGCAATTTCTATTGCCGCTTCCATGGTAATCGGCATTTTTAAAATGGAAGAACTTCTTTCTACAATTGAGGTTAAAAGTTCGGTGGTGTAATATTGCAAACGACTTTGAATTCCGAAACGGGCTCTCATTGGAGCGGTTAACAACCCAGAACGAGTGGTAGCGCCAACTAATGTAAATGGATTTAAATTGATTTGAACCGAACGAGCATTAGGACCCGATTCAATCATAATATCGATTTTAAAATCTTCCATTGCAGAATATAAATATTCCTCAACAATTGGACTTAAACGATGAATTTCATCTATGAATAAAACATCTCTTTCATCAAGATTAGTTAATAATCCTGCTAAATCTCCTGGCTTATCTAATACAGGACCCGAAGTGATTTTAATTCCCACGCCCAACTCATTGGCCAAAATATTAGCCAAGGTGGTTTTTCCTAAACCTGGAGGTCCATGAAAAAGGGTGTGATCTAAAGCCTCATTTCTTTGGTTTGCCGCTTCAACAAAAACTTTAAGATTTTCTAATATTTGATCTTGACCGGCAAAATCATCAAAAGATAGCGGTCTTAATCTCTTTTCAAGATCCAGTTCTTCAGGATTAAAATTTTGGTTGGTAGGGTCTAGGTTTTCGTTCATATTACAAATATAGGAAAGTTATAGGCAAATAAAAATGCCTTTCATCCCGAAGTTTCGGGAGAAAGGCATTTTATATTGATAATTTACGTTTTAGTGATGTAACACTTCTTCTCCTTTTTTCATTGGCACATTTTGAGGAACAAAATCTTCATCATGACCTGGTTTACTGTAATCGTAAGGCCATCTGTGAACTTCAGGGATTTCTCCTGGCCAGTTACCATGGATGTGCTCAATTGGTGCAGTCCATTCTAAAGTATTAGATTTCCATGGATTTTGTACTGTTTTCTTACCGTAGAAAATACTACTAAAGAAATTATACAAGAAAACTAATTGGAATACTCCACCGATTAAAGCGAAAGTTGTAATTAAAACGTTTACGTTTTGTAGGTCATCAAATAATGGGAAGTTTGTGTTGGTATAGTAACGTCTTGGTAAACCAGCCATTCCGATAAAGTGCATTGGAAAGAAAACTCCGTAAGCACAAATAGCCGTAACCCAAAAGTGAACATAACCTAAATTCTTGTTCAACATTCTACCGAACATTTTTGGGTACCAGTGATAGATTCCGGCAAACATTCCATAAAGTGCAGAAATACCCATTACTAAGTGGAAGTGAGCTACAACGAAATAAGTATCGTGAACATTAATATCTAAGGTGCTATCACCTAGAATAATTCCTGTTAAACCTCCAGTAATAAATGTAGAAACCAATCCAATTGAGAACAACATTGCAGGGTTTAATTGCAAGTTTCCTTTCCAAAGAGTAGTAATGTAATTGAATGCTTTTACCGCCGATGGAATTGCAATTAACAGCGTAGTGAAAGTAAATACCGAACCTAAGAATGGATTCATTCCTGAGATAAACATGTGGTGACCCCAAACGATGGTTGATAAAAATGCAATTGCAAGAATTGACATAATCATCGCTCTATAACCGAAAATTGGTTTACGAGAATTGGTTGCAATAACCTCAGAAGTGATTCCTAAAGCTGGTAATAATACGATGTAAACTTCAGGGTGACCTAAGAACCAGAATAAGTGTTCGAATAATACTGGTGAACCTCCTTGATTATGTAAAACTTCACCTGCAATATAAATATCCGATAAGAAGAAAGAAGTACCAAAACTTCTGTCCATAATTAATAATAGTGCTGCAGACAAAAGAACTGGGAAAGAAATAATTCCAATAATTGCTGTAACAAAGAAAGCCCAAATAGTAAGTGGCAATCTTGTCATTGACATTCCTTTAGTTCTCAAATTAATAACAGTAACAACATAGTTCAAAGATCCTAACAATGAAGATGCGATGAATATAGCCATTGAAACCAACCATAATGTCATACCCATTCCTGATCCAGGTATTGCTTGTGGAAGCGCACTTAAAGGAGGGTAAATTGTCCAACCTGCAGATGCAGGACCCGCTTCAACAAATAAAGAAGCAATCATAACCACACTTGAAATGAAGAACAACCAATAGGAAATCATATTTAATACTCCTGAAGCCATATCTCGGGCGCCAATTTGAAGTGGTATGAGTAGATTACTGAACGTTCCACTCAGGGCGGCCGTTAATACAAAGAATACCATTATGGTTCCGTGAATAGTAACTAAAGCCAAGTAAATATCATTAGTCATTACTCCGTTTGGAGCAAATTTTTCTCCCAAAAAGAAGCTAAATACTTTGAATGATTCTTCTGGCCAAGCCAATTGCATTCTGAAAAGCATCGATAAACCCACACCGATAACTCCCATTACAATACCTGAAATAAGGTACTGCTTAGCAATCATTTTGTGGTCAATACTAAAGATATACTTAGTTATAAAAGTATCTTTATGGTGGTGTTCATGTTCGTGATCGTGTTCTAATTCGTGACCGTGTCCTTCTGCTGACATATTCGTTTACTTTAAATTAAAATATTATTTCATGGCAACTTTTACCTCTTTCATAGGGGTAATTGTTGCGGTATCTTTTTCATTAGCATCTGTTTTAACTCCTGCTTCAGGTGCTAGCTTAGCTAATTTATCTGCTTTTACTTCTTGAGTAACTGTGGTTTGTTTTTTCAACCATTTAGCATAATCTTCAGGAGTATCAACTATAATTTTCATTTGCATATTATAGTGAGAAGCTCCACATATTTTGTTACAAAGCAACAAGAAATCAAATTCGTACGGATCTAAAGCGGATTCTCCTTTAGCTACTAATTCAGCACTTTTTTTAGTTCGAATTGAATTAATATTTGCCACTTTAGCAACCATATAAGGTAATTCTCTATATTCTGCAGTGGTGTAAGTTGGCTCGAATGCAAATTCAGTTACCATTCCTGGCACACAGTTCATTTGAGCTCTAAAATACGGCATGTAAGCTGAGTGTAATACATCCTGAGAACGCATTTTGAAGTGTACTTTTTTTCCTTTTGGAATATGCAATTCTTTAGAAACCACATCATCATTAGCATAAGGATCTTCTACATCAACCCCTAAAGTATTAACACCTTCAATATATCTTACGTTTGCTTTTCCAAGCACATTATCATTACCTGCATAACGTGCCGTCCAGTTGAACTGTTGTGCATATAATTCAATTGTTACGGTATCTTCTTCGTCTTCAATAAACATGATGTTCGTCCAAGCATACAATCCGAAAAGGATTAATCCAGCTAAAACAATTGCAGGAATAACTGACCATATAACTTCTAATCTATTATTATCTGCAAAATATAATGCTTTATTTCCTTGCTTTCCTCTGTATTTAAAGGCAAAATAATGTAATAATACTTGAGTTACTGCTTGAACAATAAAAATCAATACCCAAGTAACGTTCATTAAATCATCGATTAATGGTCCATGAACAGAAGCAGGAGTATGTAAAACTAGAGGTCCCCAAACAATCAATCCATAAATTGTGAAAATATAGATGAACGCTAAAAATCCAAACATTAAATACCCTTGTGTATTATTATCTTTGTCATCTGCAACTTGAGTATTATTCTTGTATTCACCTACTTGAGATAAATCGAATATTTTGGTCAATTGCCACAACGCAATAGCTAATAAAACTAAAACTATAATTACCAACAAACTTGTCATCTGTTTACTTCTTTAAATATTAATAATGAAAATGTTTACTTTCTTCAATGAAAGGATTTCTCTTAGGCACTAAAGGCGCTTTTGTTAATGCAGTAAATACTACAAAAAGGAACAATCCAAGGAAGAAAAATACCGAACTAATTTCTGGAATACCAATGAACCATTGATCACCTACAGATGATGGCATAATCATATTGAAGAAATCTACGTAATGACCTAATAATATAACCGTTCCAGCCATTACTAATACCCATGAAATTCTCTTAAAATCAGTGTTGATTAAAATTAATAATGGAAATAAGAAGTTCATAGCTACAGCTCCAAAGAATGGGAGATTGTACAATTCAATTCTTGTTACAAAGTAAGTTACTTCTTCAGGAATGTTTGCGTACCAAATTAACATGAATTGGGAAAACCATAAATACGTCCAGAACACACTGAAACCAAACATGAATTTAGCTAAATCATGAATATGGCTTGTATTTACGTGTTCTAAATAACCTTTAGATTTTAAATACAATGTGATTAAACATATTGTAGTAATTCCACTTACAAAGAAACTTGCAAATACATACCAACCAAATAAAGTACTAGACCAATGCGGATCGATAGACATGATCCAATCCCAAGACATTATAGATTCAGAAACGATAAAGAAAACTAAGAACATTGCCGAGATGTTGAAATTCTTTTTGTAGAAACTATTGTCTGAAGCTTCGTCTTGTGCCAAGCAATTCTTTCTAGAAAAATAACGGTAGGCATTCCAACCTAACAAAAACACTCCTGCTCTAATGATCCAAAATGGGAAGTTCAAATAACCCGATTTATTAGCAATAATTTTATCCGCAGCGACTACCTCTGGATCTAACCAAATGAACAAATGATTAAAGTGTAGTCCGCATAAAATTAGAAGAACAAAAAAGATAACCGAACCTACTGGTAAATAAGCCGTAATACCTTGCATTACTCGGAATAATAACGGAGACCAACCGGCTTGTGCCACTTGTTGGATAGCATAAAAAGCTAAAACTCCTAATGAAATAAGCATAAAAAATATACATGCAACATAAAATGCTGCCCAAGGCTTATTTTGCAATTGGTGCAATACATGTTCTAAATGTTCTTTGTGTTTTTCAGCAGCAACAGCAGAATTCTCTTCAACAGCGTGTGCTTCGTTAGCGTTGCTTCCACCTTCGTGATGTGACTCGGCTGAAAGTAAAGTTTCCACTTCTTGAATGTCTTTTGGTGCAGTTAAAAAACCATAACCTATTCCAAGTGCTCCTAGAAGAATTAGAATTAGAGAGAATGTTTTTAATTTACTTGAAAATGTGTACATATCTATAAAGATGATTTTGTTCTACAATTATAATTCGCTTTTTAGTTTCATTACATAGGTTGCAACTAACCAACGTTCGTGAGCATTCAATTGATTTGCATAAGATCCCATTGAATTTAATCCATACGTTTGAACATGGAAAACACTACCCGTGGTAATTACTCTATCTTTATAACTAGGAACACCTAAAAATTTTCCTTGGGTAACTAATTTTCCTTGTCCGTTTCCACCATTTCCATGGCAAATAGCACAATATATTTCAAAAAGTCCTTTTGCTTTTTCCATATCTTCAGTAGATAATGAGTCTAAAGGAGATTTAAGATTCGCTTTTGCTAAATCATAACCTGCAGTGGAGTTTTCATACTCATACACTTCAAATCCTCTATTTAAAGATCCTTCTGCAGGAAGTTGTCCTTCTTTTCCATTTTTGAAAGCGTCAGACTCTGAGTAAGTATTATAACTTACAGGTTCATACATATTAGGCATGTACTGATAATTTGGTTTTAAATTATCGTGACAAGAAGTTACTAATGCAGACAAACCTAATAAAATGGTAATTTTATATATCGTTTTCATATCCTTTATTAATGCTTTTCTATTACTTTAACTTCTACTGCTCCTGTACTTTTGAAGAAAGAAACTAATTCTTTTTCATTATCGTGAATGGAAACTTCCATTAAAAAATGGTCATCTGTAGTTCTTACATCAGGATTTTCTGCTTCTTTGAATGGCCATAATCTACTTCTCATATAGAAAGTAATAACCATTAAGTGAGCGGCAAAAAATACAGTCATCTCAAACATAATCGGCACGAATGCTGGCATGTTTTGCAAATAACTAAAACTTGGTTTACCACCAATATCTTGTGGCCAATCTTGGATCATAATGAAATTCATCATAGCGGTTGCTACAGAGATTCCAATGCAACCATAAATGAAAGCACAAATTGCTAATCTTGTCGGAGCCAATCCCATTGCTTTATCCAATCCGTGAACTGGAAAAGGGGTGAAAACTTCTTCAATATGATGATGAGCAGCACGTGTTTTCTTTACGGCATCCATCAAGATATCATCGTCGTTATATATAGCGTAAATAACTTTATTACTCATGATGTGAATCTTTATTTGCTTGTCTATCGTTAATATAATTTTGTCCTGTAGCTTTCAATATTGTTTTAACCTCTGCTTGAGCAATTACTGGGAATGTTCTAGCATATAATAAAAATAATACGAAGAAGAATCCTATTGTTCCAATGAAAATTCCAATATCTACGAAAGTAGGAGAAAACATTGTCCATGAAGATGGAAGGTAATCTCTATGTAAAGAAGTTACAATGATCACAAATCTTTCAAACCACATTCCGATGTTTACTACAATAGAGATGATGAAAGAGAACATGATGCTTGTTCTTAATTTTTTGAACCACATGAATTGTGGAGAGAAAACGTTACAAGTCATCATTGACCAATAAGCCCACCAGTAAGGTCCAGTTGCTCTGTTTAAGAAAGCATATTGTTCGTATTCTACACCTGAATACCAAGCGATGAATAACTCTGTAATATACGCAACCCCTACAATAGAACCTGTAATCATGATTACGATGTTCATTAATTCGATGTGTTGAATAGTGATATAAGCTTCTAAATTAGAAACTTTTCTCATAATAATAAGTAATGTGTTTACCATTGCAAATCCTGAGAATACCGCTCCTGCAACGAAATAAGGAGGAAAGATTGTGGTATGCCATCCAGGAATTACTGATGTAGCAAAGTCCATCGATACAATAGTATGTACAGAAAGTACCAGTGGAGTTGCTAAACCTGCAAGCACCAAAGAAACTTCTTCGAAACGTTGCCAATCTTTAGCTCTACCGCTCCATCCGAAACTTAAAACTGAATAAATTCTTTTTGTAAAAGGAGTAATTGCTCTGTCTCTTAACATAGCAAAATCAGGTAATAAACCAGTCCACCAGAAAACAGTTGAAACTGATAAATAAGTAGAAATTGCGAATACGTCCCAAAGTAAAGGCGAGTTAAAGTTTACCCATAATGATCCGAATTGGTTTGGAATTGGTAATACCCAATACGCTAACCAAGGGCGCCCCATGTGAATAATTGGGAATAAACCTGCTTGAATTACCGAGAAAATAGTCATTGCTTCTGCAGAACGGTTAATTGCCATTCTCCATCTTTGACGGAATAACAATAATACTGCTGAAATCAAGGTTCCAGCGTGACCGATACCTACCCACCAAACGAAGTTAGTGATATCCCAAGCCCAACCTACTGTTTTGTTTAATCCCCAAGTACCAATACCCGTTGAAATAGTATAAATAATACAACCTATTCCCCAAAGGAAAGCAGCAAGAGCGATTGAAAAAACAATCCACCAGTGTTTATTTGCTTTGCCTTCTACAGGCGCAGCTACGTCTACGGTAACATCGTGATAGGATTTATTTCCTATAACTAAAGGTTTTCTAATACTTGAATCGTGTATATGAGACATATCCTTTTTAATTTTATTAATTTATTTTTACTTATAAAGTTAGAATTGCAAGCAATTTTGCAAGGTTCAAACTTTATGAATTTCTAACTTTTACGTGATAGACTACATTTGGTTTTGTACCAACGTGCTCTAATAAATGATACGATCTTTCGTCTTCCACTAATTTAACTATTGGACTTTCTTTCACATTGATATCTCCAAAAGTCATTGCTCCAGTAGAACAAGCTTTAGAACAAGCAGTTTGGAATTCGCCTTGGGCAACTTCTCTACCTTCGTTTTTAGCTTTCAAAATAGTTGCTTGTGTCATTTGAATACACATAGAACATTTTTCCATAACTCCTCTTGAACGAACGTTTACGTCTGGGTTTAATACCATACGACCTAAATCATCATTCATGTGGTAATCAAACTCATCGTTTTTATTATACAAGAACCAGTTAAAACGACGCACTTTATATGGACAGTTGTTGGCACAATATCTAGTACCTACACATCTGTTGTAAGCCATTTGGTTTTGACCTTGACGACCGTGAGAGGTTGCAGCAACAGGACAAACTGTTTCACAAGGTGCGTGATTACAGTGTTGACACATTACTGGTTGGAAAGAAACTTGTGGATTATCCGAAGCTTTTTCCATTTCTCCAAATCCACCTAAAGAACCTTTGTCTCCAAATAGACCGTCGAAATTTTCTTTTTTCTCATTGTCATGGGCGAAAGTATCTTCTGAAGAATAATATCTGTCAATACGCAACCAGTGCATATCGCGACTTCTTCTTACTTCAGATTTTCCAACAACAGGAACGTTGTTTTCTGCGTGACAAGCAATTACACATGCACCACAACCAGTACAAGCATTTAAATCGATAGAAAGGTTAAAGTGATGTCCTACTGAACGATCAAATGAATCCCATAAATCAACTTTTGTTGCGTCTACTTCTTCGTGGTTTAAAGATACTTTTGGTTGTGGATTCCATACCTCAGCTTCTTTAGTGTTGAATATTTCTAATGTAGTTTCTTTGATAATATCACCTCTACCCATTAACGTTTTTTGACCTTGAACACATGCAAATTCATGTACTCCGTCACCTAAAGCTAACTGTGCAGATTGAACATTATTGAAACCATTATATAGAGAGTAAGCATTAATACCTACCATCATTTCTTCTTTCATAGCCGCTTTACGACCGTAACCTAATGCCAAACCGATAGTTCCTTTTGCTTGTCCTGGTTGAACAATTACTGGAACATTTTCTAGTTTTACACCGCCAACAGTTAAGGTAGCATAACTTCCGTTAAGCCCACCGTTAGCAACGATTTCATTAGATAATTTTAATTGATCGGCATCAAATCTAGAAACAGTTACATAGTTATCCCATGATACTCTTGTAATAGGATCCGGTAACTCTTGTAACCAAGGATTATTTGCTTGTTGACCATCACCCAAACCTGTTTTAGTATATAAAACCAATTCGAATCCAGCTCCTTTTTTAGCAGTCGCCAATGCATTTGCTGCAGCAGAATAATTAAATGCGGTTGCAGTTGCTGTTGGAAGAACCGCAGAAACATGAACTCCGTCATGCAATACTTGGTTCCAAGAAACTCCTTCAGTATAAGCAGCAGCATTCGCTTTTAGATAATCATAGAAATTTCCAGCCCCACCATTAAATGAGATTAAGGCGTCTTGAAATTGTTTTGTATTAAATAAAGGACGAATTGTAGGTTGCGTTAATGCGTAAGAACCTTTGGTAATGCTAACATCTCCCCAAGATTCTAAATAATGTGGAACAGCCGCAGCAATTGAAGTGATTGAAGCTGTTTCGTCTTCTTTTAATGAAAAGGCAACAGATGTTTTTACTTTTTTCAAACCTGCAACAAATTCCTTGCTATTTGGTAAAGTGTAAACTGGATTTACTCCGCTCATAATTAAAGTATGAACGCTACCTGCATTCATGTCTTTTACTAATTGAGCAACTTGTTGGTTAGAACCTTTTCTTATTTGTCTCGTTCCGCTTGTTGAGAAAGCTTCACTTGCTAATGTTTGATTAATTGCTAAAACTAATAGCTGAGCGTTTATATCTTGTAATCCAGAAACTAAAACTCCTTTGCTTCCAGCCGCTTTTAATTGTTGTGCTACTTTGGTAACGTCAGCATCAAATTCTTTATCTAATGAAGTGGCTACTGCAGCACCTGTAATTACATTGTATAATTTTACTAATGCTTGTTTTTGATTTGCAACCGACATTGGTAAACGTTTATCAGCAGATGCACCAGACAGAGTCATGTTTGCTTCTAATTGATAATGACGTGACATTTTTCCGTTTTGAGGAATTCTACCTTTTGCATATCCAGCACTGAAATTTCCACCTTGCCAATCTCCTAAGAAATCAGCTCCAACAGAAACTATTAAAGATGCTTTTGAAAAATCATAATTTGCTAAAGCTCTTTCTCCGTATACTGCTTGGAAAGCATCTAAAGCTACTGATTCAGATACTGCGTCATAAACAACATGTTTTGCAGTTGGATTTAGTGCTATAAATTCAGCAATTAATTTTTCAGTTGATGGACTCGCTAATGTATTTGTTAAAACTACTACTTGACCTCCTTTAGCTTTTGCTTCAGCTAAACTAGCTTTAACATTAGCATCTATAGCAGACCAAGTGGCATTTTTACCTGCAATTTTAGGTTCTTTCAAACGCATACTATCATATAATGAAAGTATCGATGCGTGAACTCTAGCATTGGCAACAAAATTTGCTCCAGCAATAGTATTGTTATCGATTTTGATTGGACGACCTTCACGAGTTTTTACTAATAAATTAGCAAAATCATAACCATCAAAGAAAGAGGTTGCATAATAATCTGCAACACCTGGGATGATTTGTTCTGGTTGTAAAACATAAGGAATTGACTTATGAACTGGACCTTCACATGCTGCAAGAGATGCTGCGGCAGTAGTAAATCCAACGTACTTAAGAAAATCTCTTCGAGTTGTTGCTGATGATGATAAAGAGGTTTTATCTCCTAAAAATTCGTCTGTAGGAATTTCTTCAACAAATTCGTTATTTCTAAGCGTATCAACAATAGAACTATTTACGTCTAGTTCTTCAACACTTTTCCAGTATTTTTTGTTTGATGACATATATCTTTTAATGTTTATTCGTTTATTTGGTTAATCGTGAGCTTGCGTTTCGGTTAAACAGTTAACCGATTCAACAAATCAACTAATAATGACATTTTCCGCATTCTAAACCTCCCATTTGAGCGGCTGTAAGCTTGTCAACTCCGTATTTTTTAGAAAGTTCTTCGTGGATTTTTGTATAATATCCATTTCCTTCCATTTTAACTTCTGTTTTTCTGTGACAATTTATACACCATCCCATTGTTAAAGGTGCAAATTGTTTTTGAATTTCATACGTTTGAACTGGACCGTGACATTCTTGACATTCAATTTTGGCAGTCGTTACGTGCTGAGAGTGATTGAAATAAACAAAACTTTGTAAGTTGTGAATTCGCACCCACTTAACTGGTTCTGTTTTTCCTGTATATTTCTGATTTGCTTGATCCCAACCCACTGCTTTGTATAGTTTTTGGATTTCTCCATCGTAGAATGCTTTAGAATATTCTGGTGTAGCTGTAGTATCAGAAACTTCGGCAATATTTTTGTGGCAATTCATACAAATATTTAAAGAAGGAATACCTGCGTTTTTACTAACTCTGGCTGCAGAGTGACAGTATTTACAGTTGATTCCGTTACTTCCAGCGTGAATTCTGTGAGAGTAGTGTATTGGCTGAATTGGCTCATAATTTTGATCTACCCCTACTTGCATTAAGTATCCATAAACAAAATAACCACTTGCTAATAATAAAAATATTGAAGTTACTAAAACTAAGAATTGGTTTTTTGCGAATGCTTTCCAAATTGAAATTGTAGGTTCAGGTTTTTGAATTTCGATGCCATTTGCTTTAGCTACTCTAGTAAGAACCTTGTTTACTAAAAACAACATTACAATTAGCATCAACATTACCACTGCAAGAGCTCCTAAAACTATATTGCTTGAAATTCCATCGCTACTAGTTGCTGTTCCTGGAGGCGCAGCAGACGTACTTGCAGCCATTACTGGTTCTGCTTTAGGCTCAGATGTATAAGCGATAATATTGTCAATATCGGCTGTGGATAATTGAGGGAAGGAAGTCATTACTGAGCCATTGTATTCAGCACTAACTCTTACCGCCTCTGCATCACCAGATTTAATCATTTCCTGACTGTTACGAATCCACTTGTAAAGCCAATCGTTAGTCAATCTTGAAGAAATTCCTCTTAATGCAGGTCCCGTCATTTTAGCATCAAGCTTATGACATGCAGCACAATTAGAATTGAAAAGATCTTTTCCTTTTACAGGATCTCCACCTGTGGCTGCTGGAGCAGCAACTGATGTAGGTGCAGGCGCAGGTGCAGCGGGAGCAGCGGTTTGCGCTAATGAAGTAACTGATAAAGCCAGCATTGCTGCAAAACTGAAAATCAAACTTCTTGAAATCGAATTATGGTTACCCACGTTTTTCATATTATATATACTAAATTTCGACTATTATTAAGCTAAATTTTTTATGTAATAATGACATTAAAAAACTATAGCTCCTTCTAAAATTTGCACAAAAATACGACTTAAGAACTATTCTCAAAACCATTAAATGTACTAAAATATTAATTTATATTAATTCTAAATAACGAAATCAATTTCAAGTATTTTATAAATAGTACATTTGCATAAAAATCACCACTTTATGAAAATTAAAACCTTAAAACACACTTTTAAACTTGCCTTATTTTTTTGTTTTTTTTGCAACAATTTATTTTCACAGGAAGAAAATATAATTGTGTCTCAAAATCCAAAGTTTGAAAATTTACTAAATGAAAAAAGGAAAATTAATGCTTCAATTACAGTAAATGATATTTACAAAATTCAAATCTACAATGGTGACATTGAATCTTCTAAAAAAATTCTAATTGATTTTAAAAAGGAGTTTTTAAACCTTGATGGAACTATAGTTTTTTACACTCCGGCCTATAAAGTTTGGGTGGGGAATTTTAAAACAAGGATTGAAGCCGAGAGAAATCTGTTACTTTTGAAAACGAAATATCCAAATTCCTTAATTATTCAACCGAATAAATAAATAAAAACGTCCCAAGCAATTGGGACGTTTTTATTATAAACTATTTTAGTTTCTTTTTAATAGCTACTTCGTGATACGATTCGATAATATCTCGTTCTTCAATGTCATTGTATCCTTTAATTTGAATACCACAATCATATCCTTTTGCAACGTCTTTCACATCGTCTTTAAATCGTTTCAATGCTAGTAATTCTCCGTCATGAACAACTACACCATCTCTAATAATTCTAATTTTAGAATTCTTAACGATTTTACCATCCATAACCATACTTCCTGCAATTGAACCCACTTTCGAGATTTTGAAAATTTCTCTAATCTCAGCTGTTCCAAGAACTTCCTCTTTCATTTCTGGAGCAAGCATTCCTTCCATCGCGTCTTTTAAGTCGTCGATAGCGGCATAAATAATAGAGTAATAACGGATATCAATTTCTTCTTTATCAGCTAACTGTCTAGCATTTCCAGCAGGACGAACATTAAATCCGATAATAATTGCATCTGAAGCAGAAGCCAACATTACGTCAGTTTCGGTAATTGCACCAACTCCTTTATGTATGATATTAATTTGAATTTCTTCTGTAGATAATTTAGAGAACGAATCGGATAATGCTTCCACAGATCCATCCACATCCCCTTTCAAGATGATGTTTAATTCTTTAAACTGACCTAACGCAATTCTTCGTCCAATTTCATCTAAAGTAATATGACGTTGAGTTCGTACTGATTGTTCACGCATTAATTGAGAACGTTTAGAAGCGATTTGTTTTGCTTCTTTTTCATCTTCAAATACGTTGAATTTATCACCCGCAGTCGCTGCTCCATCCAAACCTAAAACAGATACTGGTGTTGAAGGTCCCGCTTCTTTAACGTTGTTTCCACGTTCGTCATGCATGGCTTTAATTTTACCATGGTGTTTTCCAGCCAGCATATAATCTCCTACTTTTAAAGTACCATGTTGGACTAATATTGTAGAGACGTATCCTTTACCTTTATCTAAGAATGCTTCAACCACAGTTCCTTGAGCTGCTTTATTTGGATTTGATTTTAAATCTAAAATCTCCGCTTCAAGTAATACTTTTTCAAGTAATTCTTTCACTCCGGTACCCACTTTTGCAGATATATCGTGTGATTGGATTTTTCCTCCCCAATCTTCAACAAGTAAGTTCATACCTGCTAATTTTTCTTTGATCTTATCTACATTGGCATTAGGCTTATCAATTTTGTTGATAGCGAAAATAATAGGAACACCCGCTGCTTGTGCATGAGAAATCGCTTCTTTTGTTTGTGGCATGATATCGTCATCGGCAGCGATCACAATAATTGCAATATCGGTAACTTGAGCACCACGGGCACGCATCGCTGTAAAAGCTTCGTGACCTGGTGTATCTAAAAATGCTATTTTTTGTCCGTCATCCAACGTAACTCCGTAGGCACCAATGTGTTGAGTAATTCCTCCTGATTCTCCTGCGATTACATTTTCTTTACGGATATAATCCAGTAACGATGTTTTACCGTGATCAACGTGACCCATTACGGTTACAATTGGAGCTCTAAATGCTAAATCTTCTTCTTTGTCTTCAACAACTTGAATATTTTCTTCAATATCAACAGTTATGAATTCAACTTCGTAACCAAATTCATCGGCTACAATTGTTAATGTTTCTGCATCTAAACGTTGGTTCATGGTTACCATGATTCCAAGTGACATACAAGTTCCTATTACTTTAGTAATTGGCACATCCATCATAATTGCAATTTCACCAACGGTCACGAATTCGGTAACTTTTATAGTTTTACTACCTTCGTCTAAAGCTCTTTGCTCTTCGTCAGATTTTTGACGGTGTGTATCTCTCTTATCTCTTCTGTATTTCGCAGCTTTCGATTTACTTCCTTTACCTTGAAGTTTTTCTAGAGTTTCACGGATTTGATTTTTAACTTCCTCCTCTGTAGGTTCAACTTTTGCAACAATTGCTGGCCTTGCTCCTTTTACGAAACCTGGTCTAGCACTTCTGTTGGCATTGAAACCGCCTCCTGCATTTGGAGTAATTTTATTTGGATTAGCTTCTCCCGGAACACCTGGAGGTCTTGGAGTTCCTGGTTTTGGCGCAATCCTTTTTCTTTTATTTTTATTCGAATTAGCAGAACCTGCAGCTCCAGGTGCACCAGGAGTTCCCGGCTTGTTTGGAGTGATTTTTGGTTCTTCTTTTTTCTTTTTAGGTTTATTAAACTGAGATAAGTCAATTACTTGTCCCGTTAAAGTAGCGCCAGATAATTTTTGATATTGAGTAGTAAAATCTTCAACTGGTGCTTCAACTTCTTCAGTTGGCACATTAGCTTTTACAGCTGGAATTGCTTTTACTGCTTTTTTTTCAGTAACTTCAGGTTTAGCTTTAGAAGTAGTTTTATTTTCAGCAATTGGTTGTGTTTTGGTTGTGGCAGGTTCTGCTTTTTTTGGATTTAAATCCACTGTTCCTACTTGTTTTGGTCCAGAAACCGTTCCACGAGCTTTAATAACCTCTTGCTGTTGCTTTTGGCGCTCTTCGTCAAACTTACGTTTGTCTTCGATTTCTTTTTCACGCTCAACACGCAAAGCTTCTTTCTCTTTTCTTTTTTCTTCGCTTACTTCTTTAGAAGCTTCTTTGTTTCCTTTATCGCCTGCAAATTGGTTTTGAAGAATACTGAATTCCTTTTCAGAAATTTTTGCGTTTGGATTTGCATCAATAACAATTCCCTTATCCTTAAGATAATCCACAGCTCTTTCTAAAGAAATATTCAATTCCCTTAAAACCTTGTTTATTCTAATTATTCTATCTTCAGACATAAAACCTTTTTATTTTTACCTAATTTTGTGTGTTGTTGGAAGAAAATTTAACTAGCTTTCAAATTCTTCTTTCAATATTCTCATTACATCTAAAATCGTTTCCTCTTCTAGATCTGTTCTTCTAACTAAATCATTTACGTTTTGTCCCAAAATACTTCTTGCGGTATCCAATCCAATTTTAGCAAATTCTTCGATAATCCACTCGTCAATTTCATCCGAGAATTCTGTTAATTCAACATCATCATCATTTTCAACAGTGCTTCCCTCTCTAATTACATCCAATTCATAACCTGTTAATTGACCTGCTAATCTAATGTTATGACCACCACGTCCAATTGCTTTAGATACTTCTTCTAATTTTAAGAAAACTTCCGCTCTTTTAGTGTCTTCGTTAATTTTAATTGAAGAAACTTTTGCTGGACTCAATGCTCTAGTGATTAACAATTGAATATTATCAGTAAAGTTGATTACATCGATATTTTCGTTTCCTAATTCGCGAACAATTCCGTGAATTCTAGATCCTTTCATACCCACACAAGCTCCTACTGGATCAATTCTATCGTCGTAAGAATCTACAGCTACTTTCGCTTTTTCACCTGGGATTCTAACTACTTTTTTGACCATAATTAAACCATCAAAAACTTCAGGAATTTCTTGTTCAAATAATTTTTCTAAGAACAATTCTGATGTTCTAGACATAATAATTTGAGGTTTGTTTCCTTTTAATTCAACGCTTTCAATAATTCCACGAACGTTATCTCCTTTACGGAAAAAGTCAGATGGAATTTGTTTTTCTTTTGGCAACACAATTTCGTTTCCGTCATCGTCAAGCAAAATTACAACTCTTGGACGAACATGGTGCACTTCTGCAGTATATATTTCTCCTATTAAGTCTTTAAATTGTTTGTACAAATTCGTATTATCGTGTTCGTGAATTTTAGAAATTAAATTCTGGCGTAAAGCCAAAATCGCTCTTCTACCCAAATCAATTAATTTTACTTCTTCTGAAACTTCTTCCCCAATTTCAAAATCGGGTTCGATTTTTCTAGCTTCTGTTAAAGTAATTTCAAGGTGGTCTAAATCCAAGTCATCATCAGCAACGATAACTCTTCTTTGCCAAATTTCCATATCTCCTTTATCAGGATTGATAATGATATCGAAATTTTCATCCGATCCAAATTTCTTTTTTAATGCGTTTCTAAACACATCTTCTAAAATCGCCATTAGCGTTACACGATCAATAAGTTTATCGTCTTTAAACTCTGAAAACGAATCGATTAAAGCTAAATTTTCCATGCTCTATCTATTAAAAAATTATTATAACTATTGCTTTTTTTATTTCTGAATAAGGGATTTCTTCTCTTTTTTGAACGGTTTCTTTCCCTTTTCCAATTTTTTTAGGCTCTCTTGCCTCCCATTCTAATACAATAAAATCATCATTAGCTTCCGTTAATTTAGCTTCTATTGTAGTTGTTTGGGTTTCCACTTGAAGTGTTCTACCAATGTTTTTTTTGTATTGACGACTATTTTTTAATGGCGATGAAACTCCGGCTGAGGCAACTTCTAATGAGAAATCACATTCTTCTCTGTCTAAATTATTTTCTATAGAACGGCTGATATCAATACAATCTTGAAGGATTACACCAGAATCGCCATCTAATGTTACTGTTATTTTAAAACTATCGCTTATGGAAACATCAATTAAAAAAAGTGATGGCTTTTCTAACAATGCTTCTTCCAATGAACGGCTTACTTTATCTTTAAATGTCATAGCTTTTATAAAAAGAGGCACGCAATGCGTGCCTCATTATCTAATCTTTCATATAAATAACGATGCAAATATACTATTTTTTTTATAAACCAAAAATCATTCTGCAATCTTATTGTCAAACCAATTAATTATTAAGGTTTTAGGCATAAAAAAACTCCTCAATTTCTTGAGGAGTTTTTTGTTGGTCTACTAGGACTCGAACCTAGAAAGACTGCACCAAAAACAGTTGTGTTACCATTACACCATAGACCAATTCCATTGCTTTAAAGCGAGTGCAAAATTAAACGAAATTTTAAGTTTCACAAATTTTTTACCTAAAAATAATTAAAAATAAATATTTAGCATTTCTTTAAGCAAAAAAACATTTTCTTTGTACATCAAAAAAAAGTAAAATTCATACTATATATATGACAAACTTCAATTTTAATAAATGGAATACCATTTTAGGTTGGATCACATTTGCAATAGCATTAACCACTTATACACTTACCGTAGAGCCAACAATGAGTTTTTGGGACTGCGGAGAATATATCGCCACCGCGGCTAAACTTGAAGTAGGTCACCCTCCTGGAGCTCCTCTTTTTCAAATGATTGGAGCCTTTTTTGCTATGTTTGCAACCGATGTAAAACACATTGCATTAATGGTAAATATGATGTCGGTTTTTTCAAGTGCCTTCACTATTTTATTTCTTTTTTGGTCTTCTACACTTTTAATTAGAAAAATAGTTAATTCTGTTGCTAATTCTAATAATTACGAAAGTTCTAACGAACCAATTTCTAAAAATAATTCAATTGTAATTTTAGGAAGTTCTTTTATTGGTTCCTTAGCTTTTACTTTTTCAGATAGTTTTTGGTTTAATGCCGTAGAAGCAGAAGTTTATGCCATGGCTACCTTATTTATCGCTTTGTTATTTTGGCTTGGATTGCGTTGGGAGCAAGACATGAATACACCTCGCGGAAATAGATGGTTGTTGCTAATATCATTAGTTGTAGGGCTTTCATTTGGGGTTCACTTTATGGCATTATTAACTATTCCTGCTATTGGATTTTTGTATTTTTTCAAAAATTATAAAACCGTAACTTTTAAAAATTTCATTATTGCAAATGTTGTTGTAGTGGCAGTTTTACTATTTATATTCAAATTGTTATTGCCTTTGACCATGGCGTTTTTTGGTAAAGCAGAAATATTCATGGTTAATAGCCTAGGATTACCATTTGATTCAGGTACAATTTTTGTTATTTTACTACTTATTGCTTTCTTTTATTATGGTATAAAATACACAAAATCAAAAGGATATGTATATATAAATACTTTGATTTTGTGTGTATTATTTATCTTCATTGGTTTTTCAACTTGGATGATGTTGCCTATTCGTGCTAATGCAAATACCGTAATCAACGAGAATAAACCATCGGATGCTGCAGAAGTTTTAGCCTATTATAACAGAGAACAATACGGGGTTAATCCTTTATTTTACGGACCACAATATTCTGATACATTTGCTGGTTTAGACAAAGAAACACCTTATTTAGATAAAGCTCCAAACTACGAAAGAGATTATAAAACGGGGAAATATATAATTACCAATAATTATAAAAATGCTGAACAAAACAGCGACGACAATCAGAAGGCGATTTTGCCTCGTTTGTGGAGCACGGAACACGTAGAAAATTATATGGATTTTACGCATCCTTTAGAATTTCGTATGAATCCAAATTATGCTTATGAGGACGATTTAGGTCAATATGGAATTGACATCGACAAACTTTCAGAAGAAGATGTTGCAAAAGCCAGTGCTCAATTGAGAGATGAAGTTGAAAAAACAGTTAACGAATTTAAAGCTGCTTATGCCGCTAAAAAAGTGGACAATGGTGATTACATTACTTTTTTAAAGACTTATGGCGATTACCTTATTATTGAGAAACCTACAACTGCGGATAATTTCAGTTTTATGTTCGAATACCAATTTGGATACATGTATTGGAGATATTTAATGTGGAATTTCACTGGTCGTCAAAATGACAATCAAGGTAATTATGATTTGGTTGACGGAAATTGGTTGAGTGGAATTGACTTTATCGATGAATTCCATCTTGGCCCTCAATACGATTTACCTTCTGATACAATAAATAATAAAGGTAGAAATGTTTATTACTTTATTCCGTTTTTATTAGGATTAATTGGACTTATTTATCATGCCTATAAAAATCAAAAAAGTTTTTACGTTCTTTTAGTATTGTTTTTATTCACAGGAATAGCCCTCAAAGTGTATTTAAATGAAAGGCCTTTTGAACCTCGCGAAAGAGATTATGCTTTAGTTGGATCGTTTTATGTTTTTGCAATTTGGATTGGTATTGGAGTTTACGCAATTTATGATTTGCTGAAAAATTACTTACAACCAAAATTTGCTGGACCAATTGTATTAGCATCCACAATGTTAGGTGCACCGCTATTAATGGCTTCTCAAAATTGGGATGATCATGATCGTTCTGGAAAATTCACCGCTATTGCATTGGCAAAAAACTATCTAAATTCATGCGATAAAAATGCCATTTTATTTACTATAGGTGATAATGATACTTTCCCACTTTGGTACGCACAAGAAATTGAGAACGTTAGAACTGACGTTAAAATAGTAAATACAAGCTTGTTCATGACAGATTGGTACATTGATCAAATGAAGAGCAAAACCTATCAATCGGATGGATTACCAATTTCATTTACACACGATCAATATGTTGGTGATAAATTAGATTACGTAGTTTATAACCAATTGACAGATACTCGATGGGACATTAAGAATTTTATGGAATTTGCTAAAAGTGATGACCCTAAAACCTTTGTGGATTCCCAAAATGGGCAAAAAATTCATTTTTATCCTACTAACAAAATCCGATTGGTAATTGATAAAAATAATATTATTAAAAATAAAGTAGTTAACCCTAAATTTTATGATTCTATTGTTCCTTATATAGATATTGATATTAAAGGTCGAGCAATTTACAAAAACCGATTAATGATGTTAGATGTTCTTGCTAATAATAATTGGAAAAGACCCATTTATTTTTCGCCGGGAAGTTTCGGTGATGACGATTATATTTGGATGAAAAATTACTTACAATTAGATGGAATGGTTTATAAATTAGTTCCAATTAAAACTACAATTACAAAAGATGCAAGCCAACATGATATGGGATGCATTGATTCTGATGTAATGTATGATTTAGTAAAAAAATGGGATTGGGGTAATGGTGATAGCCCAAAAATTTATCACGACCCTGAAACAAGAAGAAATAGTATTTCCTATAGAACTAATATGTCTAGATTAATGGAGCAATTAATCAATGAAGGTAAATTTGCAAAAGCAGAAGAAATCATTAATTTAGGTATGAAAAAAATGCCTCTTAAATATTATGATTATTACACTATGGTTGAGCCATTTGCTAGTGGTTATTATGCTATTGGCAAAAAGGAAAAAGCTAGAAAATTACTAACAGAACTTTCGGCTAAATACCAAGAACAATTAAAGTACTTCAGCAACTACAAACCTTCTGAATTAGGAACAGTGGCTATGGAAGTGGTTACCAATATTGAAAGATATAGAAGTTTGTTAGAAGTAATGAAAAAAAGCAACGACCTAGAATTCTACAACGAGAATAGAAAAATCTTCAATATGTACAATCACCTATTCAAATTATTTGATAGGGATGATGAGTAAAAAAAGTAAAAAATTATGATATTAATGAAAAATAGGATGTTATTTTTCATTTTAAGTGTAATAAAAGTACAGAAATTGCTTTTTTTTGACTTAAATTTGGTCTTGAACCAAACTAATAATTGTGTTAGCATCTAGCTCACCAGATTGTCTCCAAACCATCTGACCTTGTTTGTAAATCATTAAAGTTGGAAGTCCTTTAATTCGCAAAGCATCGGCTAATTCTTGATTTTTATCAACGTCAATTTTTATCACTTTTGCTTTGTCACCAAGGGCTGCAGCCACATCTCTGATAACAGGATGCATGGAAACTGATGGCTCGTTCCATTCTGTGTAAAAATCAATTAGCACTGGTAATTGAGTGTTTATAAGTTCTCCAAATTTTGACATAAAACCAAAAAATTTAATATAATTTAGACTTCTAAATAGAGATTATACGGTACAAATATAAGGAATTTGACAAATTACACTATATATTTTCCTTTTTTTAGTTCTATTACCGTAATTTCTGGCATAATTCCTACGCGTCCAGGATAGGCATGAAAGCCAAATCCTCTATTCACATAAACGTATCTGCCTTTATTTTCGTATAATCCTGCCCATTGTTTGTATACATATTGTGCTAAACTCCATTTAAAATATCCTGGAATTTCTATTCCAAATTGCATTCCGTGGGTGTGTCCCGATAATGTTAAGTGGAAATTTTTCTCGTGATTTTTAACTTCATATTCCCAATGCGAAGGATCATGAGACATTAATATTTTGAAATCATCCTGAGTTAAATTGGCGGAAGCCTTATTAATATCTCCTGCTTTTTTAAAATTATTACCCCAATTTTCAACTCCTACTAATGCAATTTTATCATCTCCTTTTGTAATAAAAGTATGTTCGTTAAGTAGCAACTTAAAATCAATTTGACCATAAAGATTTTTAATTGCTTCAAAATTTTCATCTTTTGCTTTTTGTGATGGCCAAGTTACATATTCCCCATAATCATGATTTCCAAGTACGGAAAATTTGCCATATTTGTGTTTCTTGATTCTATTAAAGTTGTCAATCCAAGGATGCATTTCTTTAGCATGCGTATTCACAATGTCACCTGTAAACAAAATCAGATCCGAGTTTTGCTCGTTTACTAAATCAATCGCGTAATTTATTTTATCGGGATTGTCAAAACTTCCACTGTGAATATCTGAAATTTGAGTAATAGTAAATCCGTCAAAAGCATCTGGTAGATCAGGGAAAAAAACTTGTTGTTTGATGACTTTATAATTGTATTTTCCAAATGTCATTCCGTAAATTAAAGAAGCAAATGGAATCGCTGCCAATCCTAAAGCGATTTGGCTTACAAATTTTCTTCTTTGAGGGAAAAAAGTGGCGTCCTTACTGTAATTCGAAAAATAATTTGAAGTCCCTAAAAACAATCTGTAAATATCTTCAAAGAGTAATACAATTGATATTAAAAATTTTGGAATAAAAAATAACAATAATAATCCTAAAGTAATCATTGTCATTTTGGTTTGACCCACACTTCTATCAAATTTTGTGAATTGATATCCAATAAATACAATAACTGAAATAGAAATTATGAGATATATTGTTTTAATCCAAGCAACTTTTGTGATTGTTTTCACAGCTTGAAAAGCATAAATTTCAATAATAAAGAGAATAAGACAAAGTATGAGGATGCGGAAAGCCATTCAAAAAAATTTTATACAAAAGAACGAATAAATTATACAAATGTAACTTCTATTAAATAAAAATTAACTTGAATTGTATTCTTTAAATTTCGATTGATTATTTTTACAAATTAAAATACACCTTACAATATATGTCAACGCAAAAACGATTGTTCCTATTAGATGCTTATGCTTTAATTTTCAGAGGATATTATGCCTTTATAAAAAACCCTAGAATCAATTCAAAAGGACTTGATACTTCAGCGATTATGGGTTTTATGAATTCATTAATGGATGTTATCAAAAGAGAAAAACCGGATCATTTAGCTGTAGCATTTGATAAAGGAGGAAGTGATTTGCGAAATGATATTTTCCCAGAATACAAAGCCAATAGAGACGCAACTCCTGATGCTATTAAAATTGCGGTTCCCTATATACAAGAATTATTGAAGGCAATGCACATTCCTATTATTGAGGTAAAAGGGTATGAAGCTGACGATTTAATTGGTACAATTGCCAAACAGGCCGAAAAACAAAATTATAAGGTTTTCATGGTTACCCCCGATAAAGATTTTGCTCAGTTGGTTTCAGAAAATATTTTTATGTACAAACCCGCAAGAATGGGTAACGGAATTGAAATTTGGGGGATTCCTGAAGTGCTTGAAAAATTTGAAATTGAAAGGCCAGAACAGGTAATCGATTTCTTAGGAATGATGGGTGATGCAGCCGATAATATCCCTGGACTTCCAGGAGTTGGCGAAGTAACCGCAAAGAAATTTTTGAAAGAATTTGGCACCATGGAAAATTTATTGGCCAACACCGATAAACTTTCTGGTAAAATGAAAGACAATATTGAAGCCAACAAAGAAAAAGGACTATTGTCAAAAAAATTGGCAACCATTCTTTTAGATTGCCCAGTCGTTTTTGATGAAAATGACTACGAATTATCAACTCCGGATGTTGCAAAAACAGATGCCTTATTCAATGAATTGGAATTCAGAAGAATGGCAGAACAATTTGACGCTATATTTAAAAAAGGAGGAGCCCCATCTCAACTCAATCAAGTAGACGAAGCCAAATTATACAAAAAACCGACCAAAAACGAAGATCAATTTGACCTTTTTGGAAGTACACAAAACGAAGAATCATCTGATGAAACGCGCCATCAATATTATAATTCATTAGAAAATACAGTACATTTTTATCAAACTATACAAGGGGAATTGGCTGTTAAATTGCTATTGCAAAATTTACAAAATCAGACATCTGTTTGTTTTGATACGGAAACTACAGGCCTTGATGCTTTGCACGCCGAATTAGTTGGAATTTCATTTTCATATGAAAAAGGAAAAGGATTTTATGTTCCCTTCCCAGAAAATCAAGAAGAGGTTCAGGTTTTGGTCAATAAATTCATTCCCTTTTTTGAAAATGAATCCATTGAAAAAATCGGTCAGAACTTAAAATACGATTTAAAAATTCTTTCGAATTATGACATCCAAGTCAAAGGAAAATTGTTTGACACGATGATAGCGCATTATTTGATAAATCCTGATATGCGTCATAATATGGACATTTTATCGGAGACTTATTTAAAATATTCTCCAAAATCAATTGAAGATTTAATAGGTAAAAAAGGAAAGAATCAACTTTCAATGCGAGACGTTCCTTTGGAAGACATCAAAGAATATGCTGTTGAAGATGCTGATATAACTTTGCAATTAAAAGAAAATTTTACCTTGGAATTAGATAAAACGGAGACCAAAAAACTCTTCGATGAAATCGAAATTCCATTAGTAAAAGTTTTAGCAGCTATGGAAAAAGAAGGAATTCGAGTTGATGTAGATTTCTTAAAATCGTTATCACACGATTTAGGAAATGATATCCAAAAACTAGAAACTACCATTTATGAAATTGCAGGTGAGAAATTTAATTTGGCTTCCCCAAAACAATTAGGTGACATCTTATTTGACAAATTAAAAATTGGCGGAGCAAAACAAAAAAAGACAAAAACAGGTCAATATGCGACTGGCGAAGAAATATTAAATTACTTAGTCAACGAACATGAAATTGTAAAAGCAATTTTGGATTGGCGACAATTGGTAAAGTTACAAAATACCTATGTTGATGCTTTACCAAACCAAGTTGATGAAATTACAAAGCGAATTCATACCGATTACATGCAAACGGTTGCTGCAACTGGAAGGTTAAGTTCTAATAATCCGAATTTACAGAATATCCCAATCCGAACTGAAAGAGGTCGTCAAATTAGAAAAGCATTTGTGGCTCGAGATGAAAATTACACATTGGTTTCTGCCGATTATTCTCAAATAGAACTTCGAATTATTGCTGCTTTAAGTGGTGAAGAAAACATGATTCAATCGTTTCAAAAAAACGAAGATATTCATAAGGCAACTGCTTCAAAAGTATTCAATATTCCGTTGGAAGAAGTGACACGCGAACAAAGAAGTCATGCAAAAACCGTGAATTTTGGAATTATTTATGGCGTTTCGGCCTTTGGATTAAGCAACCAAACGTCACTTTCCAGAGCTGAAAGTGCGGCATTGATTGAAGCTTATTATCAAACTTATCCAAAATTAAAATCGTACATTAATGACCAAATTCAATTTGCAAGAGAAAATGGTTATGTGCAAACTATTCTCGGAAGACGTCGTTATTTAAAAGATATCAATTCGCAAAACGCCATTGTTCGAGGTGGTGCCGAAAGAAACGCGGTGAATGCTCCAATTCAAGGAAGCGCCGCAGATATCATAAAAATTGCGATGATTAATATTCATGAAAAATTAACCTCTGAAAATTGGAAAAGCAAAATGCTTTTGCAGGTTCATGATGAATTAGTATTTGACGTACATCGCTCGGAATTAGATAAAATAAAACCGATGATAAAGCATGAAATGGAAAATGCATTTTCTTTAAATGTACCGTTGATTGTTGAAATTGGAGAAGGTAACGATTGGTTGGCGGCGCATTAATACAATTTATTTATAAAAAACACTATGTTTTCACTTACAGAAAAATCCATAAAAACCATAAAGTCAATTACCAATAGTCAGTATTTAGATATAATTGGGTTAGTAATTGTACTCATTGGATCAATATATTTAGGCTACCACAATACCGAAGTCAATATTCCATTTAATTCACAAATTTACATTTTTCCATTAGGAATATTTTCTATAATTAATGTTGGTTTCTCTATGATTTCAACTCGTTTGGTAACCAAAAAAAATAACATAGGAAACTTCATTGGAACATTAAATACTGCTTTAAGCGGTGTAATTGATTACTTATTAGGAAATATTGCGGCAATACTGACCTACCCAATTTCATTTTTTGGAAATTATTTTGCTTTTAGAATTTGGAAAGAAAAGAGAATTCTAAATAGCATTGATGGTATTTTTTATAGAAATTTATTTTTTGGAATGGCATTATCGCTTGTTCTAAATTACATCGGATTTAAGTATTTAAGCGACAAGCCAATCGATTGGGCACTATTTTTTGCAATTGCGGTTCCTGCGGGAATTAGTTTTGGAGGGACTTTTAATAATAGTAGAATGTACCCTGACAATTGGATTATGTGGCAAACTTATAATTTATCGAAGATTGTTCAGAGCGTGATGATTATGAATATAGCCAATGTGATAAAATATTTATTCTACCTTATTAATGCGATGTTGGGCTATGTCACCTGGAAAGACGACAAGAAAAAAGGAATTATTTTGCCTTCTTCGTAGATTCTCTATCTCTTAATTCCGTTTTGATTACTGTCGTTTTGTAAACGATTTCTTCGTCTAAATTGGTATTTTCTAATCTTTCAATTAGGAGTTTTGCAGCAGCTTCGCCAATTTCTGGACCATGCTGGCTAACGGTTGTTAAACTTGGAGACAAACGTCTAGAGGCCAAAATTCCATCTGCAAAACCAATTATAGAAAGGTTTTCTGGGATTTTATAACCAAATTTTAATCCAAATTTTAACGCGGCAACGGAATCATTTTCATCTATTGCAAAAATTCCATCTATTTTATGGTTTTCAAAAAGAGTTTGGATTTTTAATTTTGAATCTTCCTCCGATTCTGTTCTAACAATTAGATTTTCATCAATTGGAAAATTATTGTCTTGAAGTGCTTTTAGGTATCCATCATATCTCAATTTTCCAACGCTTAAGTTATCAATTGATGAAAATAAAGCCACTTTTTTACACCCTAAATCAATTAAATGTTGAGTTGCATTTCTAGCAGAATCAAAATCGTCCACAATTACTTTGTCGCAATCTACCTCGTCAGAAGTTCTGTCGAACATCACAATTGGAGTTCCATCATTAATGATTTCTTTAAAATGCTCGTATTCATTTAACTTTTGTGCTTCTTTAGAAATCGATAAAATAAATCCATCAATAGTCCCATTACTTAGAATTTCCAATGCGTGAATTTCCTTTTCGATAGATTCATTTGAAATACACATTATTACATTGTAACCTTTGGATTCAGCTACCTTTTCAATTCCTGTGAAGACTTTTGCAAAAAAGGAATTTAGAATATTAGGAATAATTACACCGATAGTTTTCGTTTTTCTACTTTTTAAGTTGATGCCAATAACGTTTGGTTTGTAATTTTTAAGTTTTGCATATTCTTTAATTCTGATTTTAGTTTGAGTACTAATTTCAGGACTATCGTTTAAAGCTTTAGAAACTGTAGAAACAGAAACTAGAAGTTCTTTGGCAATTTGTTTTAAAGTAGCTTTTGATTTCATTGGAATAAAATTAAGTGTAAAAGTACGAAATTTGAACATAATATATAAAAATAATTACGATTTCAACATATATAGGATGTAAAATACAGCTAAAATTGAATTTTTTCAAAAAACTATTTGATGTAATTATTAGTAAATTAGGATTGTTAAATTTACTTCTATATTGATGATATATAAGACTATTAAATATTTTTAAAATAATCTTAATCAGGTATTTGTATTTAAAATAAATAATTGTACTTTTGCAACCCCTTTTTATTGGGGATGGAATGTTTAATTAAAAATATATTATGGACGCATTAAGCTACAAGACACAATCAGCAAGCAAAGCCACCGTTACAAAGGAGTGGATCATTGTTGATGCCGATGGGCATAACTTAGGTCGTCTTGCTTCAAAAGTCGCAATGATTTTGAGAGGTAAGTACAAGCCAAGTTACACACCACACGTCGACTGCGGAGATAACGTTATTGTTATCAACTCAGAGAAAATTAACCTTACAGGTAAAAAAATGGATGACAAAACGTACATCCGTCACACTGGTTACCCTGGAGGACAAAGATCTTTAACTGCTAAAGTATTGCAATCAAAAAACCCTGCATTACTAGTAGAAAAAGCCGTAAAAGGTATGTTACCTAAAAACAAATTAGGAGCAGAACTTTTCAGAAATTTAAATGTTGTTGTTGGTTCAGAGCACAAACAAGGAGCTCAAAAACCTAAAACTGTTAACCTAAACGATCTTAAATAATGGGAGTTATTCACAAAATAGGTAGAAGAAAAACCGCTGTTGCACGTGTTTATGTTACAGAAGGAACAGGAGTTATCGTAGTAAACAAAAAACCATTTGCAACTTATTTTCCAACAGCTACTTTACAATACAAAGTATTACAAGCAATGACATTAACTGACAATGCTACTAATTATGATGTAAAAGTTAATGTTTACGGAGGTGGTTCAACTGGTCAAGCAGAAGCTGTGAGAATGGCAATTGCGAGAGCAATGTGTGAGGTAGGCGAAGGAAACAGAGCTGTGTTGAAACCAGAAGGTTTATTAACTAGAGATCCAAGAATGGTTGAACGTAAAAAATTCGGTCAGAAGAAAGCTCGTAAGAGATTCCAATTCTCTAAACGTTAATATTCTCTGTCTTGTTTTATTGAACAAGACATCGATAATTTATTTGAATTAATAACAATGTTGTTGTTGTCAAGCAAAAGCTTGAAATTAGTTTAGCATCTAAATGAAGCCAACTGCAAATAGCAAATCGCTAACCGCTTATTGGACCATTGCTAATCAACAGAACGTAAACTAAACAAAAAATGTCAAACAAAGTAGAAGTAAAAGAATTACTAGAAGCAGGTGTTCACTTTGGACACATGACTAGAAAATGGGATCCAAATATGGCTCCATACATTTATATGGAACGTAATGGAATTCACATTATCAATCTATATAAAACTGCAGCAAAAATTGAAGAAGCAAATGACGCTTTGAAAAAAATCGCTGCATCAGGTAGAAAAATATTATTTGTTGCTACCAAAAAACAAGCGAAAGATATCGTTGCTGATAAAGCAAAAAATGTAAACATGCCTTACATCACTGAAAGATGGCCAGGTGGAATGTTAACTAATTTCGTTACAATTCGTAAAGCTGTTAAAAAAATGGCAACTATCGATAAAATGAAAAAAGACGGAACATTCATGACTCTTTCTAAAAAAGAGCGTTTACAAGTTGATCGTCTTCGTGCAAAATTAGAAAAAAACTTAGGTTCAATTTCTGAAATGTCTAGACTTCCTGCTGCATTATTTGTAGTAGATATTAAAGCAGAACACATCGCAATTAAAGAAGCTCATAAATTAAACATTCCAGTTTTTGCAATGGTAGATACAAATTCTGACCCAAGAGAGGTTGATTATGTGATCCCTGCAAATGATGATGCTTCAAAATCAATTGAGAAAATTCTAACTTTAGTAACTGCAGCAATCACAGACGGATTGGCTAACAGAACTTCTGATAAAGAAGGAGATGCTGAAGCTCCAGTTGCTGAAGAAGCTGCTGCAGCTGTTGAAGTAGCTCCAGAAGTAGAAGTAGTTGCTGAAGAAGTTGAAGTAGTAGCAGAAGTAACTGAAGAAGTGGTTGCGGAAGAAGCAACTCCAGCGGAAGAAGCTCCAGCAACAGAAGAATAATAAAAATAAATTTAAAGATTGAAAGATTTAAAGATAACTTAAAGTGTTGATTTCAAATTAACGCTACTTTTATCCTTAAATTTTTCGATCTTTTAATCTTTAAATTAAATAATTATGGCAACAATTACTGCTGCAGACGTAAATAAATTAAGAACAATCACAGGTGCAGGGATGATGGACTGCAAAAAGGCATTGGTAGAAACTGATGGAGATTTTGATTTAGCAATTGAAAACCTTCGTAAAAAAGGGCAAAAAGTTGCTGCAAATAGATCTGATAGAGAATCTACCGAAGGAGCTGCAATTGCAGTTGTAAATGCCGAAAAAACCGCAGGTGTAGTGATCACTTTAAACTGTGAAACTGATTTCGTAGGAATGAACGAAAGCTTCGTAAAGATGGCTTTTGAAATGGCTAATTTGGCTTTGAATTTCGATTCAAAAGAAGCATTTTTAGCTGCTGACTTCAACGGAATTACTGTTGCTGAAAAATTAATTGAGCAAACAGGAGTTATCGGAGAAAAATTAGAAATCAGAACTTTTGAGAAATTAGAAGGTGCTTTCATCGGATCATACATCCACTCTGGAAACAAAATCGCTACTATTGTAGCTTTATCTGCTAACATTGATGGTGCTGAAGAAGCAGCTAGAAATGTAGCAATGCAAGCGGCAGCTATGTCTCCAATTGCTTTAAATGAAGAAGGTGTTGATTCAGAAATCATCGCTAAAGAAATCGAAATTGCAAAAGATTTATTACGTCAAGAAGGAAAACCTGAAGCGATGTTAGAAAATATTGCAAAAGGTAAATTAGCTCGTTTCTTTAAAGACAACACTTTAGTAAACCAAGATTATATTAAAGATAGCAAAATGAGCGTTGGTGCTTATGTTCAATCTTTGGATAAAAACTTAACTGTTACTGGTTTCAAAAGAGCTTCTTTAGGATAGTTCATTTAAGATTTTTGAATTTAGATTTAAGAATTCTAATTCCATATAAATTCCATTTCAAAATAATTTGAAATGGAATTTTTTATATTTGAATTAGTCAAAAACAATTACGATGGAGGAAAAAAATAGATGCAAGTGGTGCCTAGGAATAGACATTTATGAAAAATACCACGATGAAGAATGGGGAATTCCTGTTTATGACGACCAAAAGTTATTTGAATTTTTAATATTAGAAACATTCCAAGCAGGTTTGAGTTGGATTACTATCTTAAAAAAGAGAGAGAATTTCAGATTGACATTTGACCACTTTGATTATTTAAAAGTAGCACAATATTCTGAAGATAAAATTCAAGAATTAATGCAAAATGCAGGAATTATTAGAAACCAATTGAAGATTCGCGCGGCAGTAACTAATGCCAATTCATTTATAAAAATACAAGAAGAATTTGGGAGTTTTAGTAATTACATTTGGGCGTTCACAGATAACAAACCTATTATAAACAATCCAAAAAACTTGAAAGAAGTTCCTGCAACATCGTCTCTTTCTGACAAAATAAGTAAAGACTTAAAAAAAAGAGGTTTTAAATTTGTTGGTTCAACGGTAGTTTATGCGCACATGCAGGCAACCGGAATGGTTGATGATCACGTTGCCGATTGTTGGAAAAGAAATTAAGATTCCGAATTTAGTATCTCCATAAAAAGTTCCCGATCAATTTCTTTACAACCAAGACTGTCAAGATGCTCGTTGTAAACTTGACAATCCAATACTTTATAATTCTCGTTTTTCAAATTTTGCGCCAAAGAGATAAAAGCTACTTTTGAAGCATTGCTAACTTTTGAAAACATGCTTTCCCCACAAAAAACGTTTCCTAAATCAATTCCGTATAAACCTCCAACTAATTGATTTTCTTGCCAAACCTCAACCGATTTAGCAATTCCCATTTCGTTAAGTTTACAATAAGCTTCAATCATTTCTTGGCTTATCCAAGTTCCTCGTTGGCCTTCTCTCTTAATAGTACTGCAATTTGAAATTACAGCTCTGAAATCTTGGTTAAAAGTCACTTTAAAAGTGTTTCTATTCAATACATTTCTCATGCTTTTAGAAATTGTCAAATCTTCAAAGTACAATACCATTCTAGATTTTGGAGCCCACCAAAGTATCGGTTCCCCTGGGTTAAACCAAGGAAAAATTCCACTTTTGTAAGCCAATAATAATCTCTCAGGAGATAAATCACCACCAACTGCAAGAATTCCTTCAAAAGAGGATTGGTTAACTGGAGGAAAATATAAAGCGTCGGAAATTACGTGCATTTAGTTCAGAAAAAAGTAGAAATTATTTGTATTAATTTAATATAAACAAAATTAGCAATATCTTTAACAAAAAAAATCTAAATGAGAAAATTAGTAATTCTACTATCCCTTTTATTTACTAGTTCTGTTGTTTTATCTCAAATAAAAGACAGTGTACCTAACAATATTAATTTTCAAAGCTTCACCAACTTGAACGGTGAAATTTACACCTATAAAAAACCACGCTTTTTTGAAATGATTACCAATATTCCAAAAAATGTTTACGGAACAATTAATGATTTTGGATATAAAGAGAACTTAGTTGCCCTTGGAGGAGCAACGGTTATGACAGTCGCAATTATTCCTGAAGACCAACATTTACTTGATCAATCTAGAATCCTTGGGGAACAAATAGGACTTAAAGACTTTGCAAAATATAATAATTTTGGCCCTTTAAATAATATCCCATCCGATTTGACATCGGCAATTTATTTAATTGGAAATGGCACTACACCATTATTGATGAGTATGGGATTCGCAACATATGGTTTAATAAAAAAAGATTATCGTGCCCTAAATACTTCTACCGGATTAGTTGAAAGTCTTTTAGTTTGTGGTGTTTTTAGTCAAACCATAAAAAGAGTTTCAGGAAGACAAAGTCCAGCACCTGCAATTATTGATGGAAATCCTGGTGGTGATTGGAACCCATTCCCTAGTTTTAGTGCTTACGGAAAGAATACTCCAAATTATGACGCGATGCCGTCTGGTCATATGATGACTGCAACGGCTGCTCTAAATGTAATTTTAGGCAATTACCCTGATAAAAAATGGATAAAACCTGTTGGTTACAGTCTAATTGGACTTTTAGGGTTTGAGATGGTTCAAGCCAATGTTCACTGGTATTCTGATTACCCAATTGCAATGGTGATGGGATATATTATTGGAAAAAACATAGCTAATAGCAAAATAACCAAAACCAATTCGAAATTGGAGGCTCCAAAGAAATATACCTTTAATGTTAATGCTTCAAGAAGTTATGGTTATAATTTTATTGGAGCAAACATTACATTTTAATTCAATATCATGAAAACTAAAATCATAATTGCACTTTTACTACTTTTAACTTTAAAAGGAAATGCACAACAAAAAGATTCAATTTCATTATTGTTAAATGGAGATAAATTAACCTATAAGCAATTTGTAATTCCAGCAGTGTTGATTTCTGGGGGACTATTGATGAAAAATACTTCTATGAATTCTAATTTACAAAACGACTTTAGAAAAGTACTTGGCCAAGATTTTCATAATAAAATAGACAACTATATTCAATATGAAGCCTTACTTCAAATATATGGAGGTCGTTATTTAGGATTAAAACCAAAACATGATGTACTTCACCAAACTATAAATATTGCGATTTCTAATGCTATTATGGGGGGAATTGTAACTTCAATGAAATACTCATTTAAAGAATTACGCCCCGATGCATCTGATGAATTGAGTTTTCCATCTGGACACACAGCTACCGCTTTTACCAATGCTTCGGTTTTATTTTATGAATATAAAGACGCCAATATTTGGTACGCAAGTAGCGGTTATTTATTTGCAACAGCAACAGGATTTTTAAGAATTGCAAATAATAAACACTATACCTCTGATGTTTTAGCTGGAGCGGGAATTGGAACAGCGGTGGGACTTGCAGTTTCCTATTGGAGTCCGTTTAAATCGGTAACATTAGGTAAAAATAAAACCCATGCCTTTATTTATCCTCAAATAGGAACTAATTACGGCATAGGTTTATTACTTAAAAATTGATATTATATCAATTATATTTTTAGAACGGCAAATCGTCGTGCTCTTCTTCTTTAAAATTTTCAGCTGGTGCAAATGTCTCAGCAGATGGAGTTGGTGCGGCTTGAGAAGGAGCAGCAGCGCCTAGTTTTTCTACTCTCCAACCTTGAATAGCATTGAAATATTTAGTTACTCCTTGAGGATCAACCCATTCGCGACCTCTCAAATTGATCGATACTTTTACAGCATCCCCTACTTGATAATTATTTAATAAATCACATTTGTCTTGAACGAATTCAACTAAAATGTGTTGTGGATATTGCTCGTCGGTGGTTACAACTAATTCTCTTTTTAAGAAACTTCCGCTTCCTACATTTTTTGACTCTCCAAGCATTTTGATTTTCCCTGATACTTCCATTTTACTTCTTTTATTTAATATAAATTATTTTGCTAATAACACTTTCCATGCGGAATCTACATCGTTTTGATTTAAATATTCCTTTGCTTTTTTAAATTGTTTCAATTGATCATCAGAACTCAAAACGCCTTTAACAGCAAAATTCTGTTTTACAAATATATTAATTTCTTCGGTTGTAGGCAACGCTTCAATATTTCCTAATTTACCTAAATCGTTTCCGTCAAAAATAGAACTTTCCTTAACAAAATTTGGTATTTGATCCACTCCTATTCCTAATGTTGTTATAGGTTTTGCAACTTCAAACAACCCTTTATTTGCTCTTGAATACCAATTACCGCCCATTCTTGACACTAAATCAATTTTAACGGGATCAATATTGCCATTTTCATCTAAAACTGATTCGCTAATATGCATTTTTAATACTTCACAAATAACCAAATTTCCTGCACCACCTTGAGTTCCTAAACTAATTATTTCATTAACCTTACATTCAAATTGAACAGGTGATTGTGCCACACGATAAGGTTTTACTATTTCAGAAGGAATTGCGGTAAATCCTGCTTTTACAAATTCGTTTACACCCTCTGGATATTCTGAACTTGATAAGGATGTTTGTTGAACAATGTCAAAATTAACCACATTAATTACCACTTCACGAGTTGCTTCTGCATTAATCAAAGTATGCTTTATTGTATTATCTCGAACACGTCTTGCGGGAGAAAAAATTAATATTGGCGGATTCGAACTGAAAATATTAAAAAAACTAAACGGAGATAAATTTGGAACCCCATTTTTATCAATAGTGCTGGCAAAAGCAATAGGTCGCGGACCTACAGCGCTTTGCAAATAGCCTTGTAATTTAGATGAAGGAACGTTTTTTGGATCAATACTTATCATTAAAATCAATTTTAACAAATATAATAAATTGGTTTCAAAAATGGATGAATATTAATTCTAATATTAATGTTCTAACTACAATTTAGATTTCTATTCCCTTAATCATATTATTTTATTATATTTATCGTTATTATTACTTTACAAAAGTAACTTATGCAGTTTTCGAACAAACGAAATTTTACTCGGTGGTTTATTATATTTTCCTCCTTTATTTTCATAGTTTTCATACTTTGGAACACCTATTCTTTTTTTCAAATTTTCAAAAATGAAGAACGTTTAAAGATGGAATATTGGGCAGAAGCTCAAAAAACAATTATTAATTCTGATATCAATACGGAAATTGAATTACCCATAAAAATTATAAGAAATAATAATACAATCCCAATTATTTTGACCGATGAAAAAGACAGTATTATAAGTCATAATAATATTGACGAAAAATTAATGGAAATTCCTAATGAAGCCAAAGCAATTTTAAAAAAATTAAAAAAAGAAAACGAGTCAATAAAATTTGAATATGTCCCTGGAAAATTTAGATACATTTACTATGGAAATTCCGATCGCCTGAACAACCTCATCTATTTTCCAATTGCCTTCTTATTGATTATTTTACTCTTTGCTCTTTTGGTATATAATTTTTATAGAAGCACTAAAATGGCTACTGAAAATAAACTTTGGGCTGGAATGGCTAAGGAAACCGCACATCAAATTGGAACACCCTTGTCGTCATTAATTGGTTGGCTGGAAATTTTAAAAACTGAAAATGTAGCTGATTCAACTGTTGCAGAAATTGAAAAAGACATTGAAAGACTTCATAATATAACCGAGCGATTTTCAAAAATTGGCTCAGAACCAATTTTAGAAACCAAAGATATTATCTCGGAAACTGAAAATTCATTTCAATATTTACAATCTAGGTTTTCAAAACAAGTAGTCTTTTCTTTTAAAGCTCCCGATTTTCCTATTTTGGTTTCTTTGAATCCAATTCTGTTTAGTTGGACAATTGAAAACATTGTAAAAAATGCTATAGATGCTATGAGAGGAAAAGGAAAATTAGCAGTTTTAATTAGTCTTGAAGGCGAATTTGTAAAAATAAATATAACAGATTCTGGTAAAGGAATTCCAAAAAAACAATTCAAAAACATCTTCGAACCTGGATTTACTACTAAAAAAAGAGGATGGGGATTGGGTCTTTCCTTAACAAAAAGAATCGTTGAAGAATATCATGACGGCAAAATAAAGGTGTTGAATTCTGAAGTTAATAAAGGAACTACTTTTCAAATTAGTTTTAGAAAAATATAACTGAAATCTAATTTTGATTATAATTTTTCTTGAATTTTAATAGCCAATGCAACAAATTCTTCTTTGGATAACGTGATTTTTTTCTGAAACCGAATATCGTCCATTTCGTTTAATGGAATTAAATGAACATGAGCGTGGGGAACTTCTAAACCAATAACAGTCATGCCAATTCGCTTACAGGGAACTGTTTTTTCTAAAGCAATCGCCACTTTTTTTGAAAATTGCATTAACCCTAAATAAAGTTCATCATCAAGATCAAAAAGCTTGTCAATTTCTTTCTTTGGGACACATAAAGTGTGTCCTAGCGCATTTGGATTTACATCCAAAAACGCTAAAAAATTATCATCTTCAGCAACTTTGTAACATGGAATTTCTCCGTTTACGATTTTTGAAAAAATACTTGACATTTTGAAATGATAAATTGTTTAGTCTCTGGAAACTTCCAAAATTTCGAATTTCAAAACTCCGTTTGGAACAGTGATTTCGGCAATTTCACCAACCGATTTTCCTAATAACCCTCTTCCAATTGGAGATGTCACAGAAATTTTCCCCGTTTTTAAATCGGCTTCACTTTCAGCAACTAAAGTATATTTTAATTCCATAGAATTAGTCAAATTTTTGATTTTAACATTGGATAAAACCAAAACTTTTGATACGTCTAACTGTGATTCGTCAATTAATCTGGCGTTAGAATGTACTTCTTCTAATTTAGCAATTCTCATTTCTAACATTCCTTGAGCTTCCTTTGCAGCATCGTATTCGGCATTCTCTGACAAATCACCTTTATCTCTTGCATCGGCAATGTCTTGAGACGCTTTTGGCCTCATAACACTCTTCAAATGGTCTAATTCCTCTCTTAATTTCTTTAATCCTTCAGCGGTATAATAAGATACTTCACTCATAATTTAATCATTTATATAAAATAGAAAAAATCCCATCGGGACGGGATTTCTTTTTACAAAGATAGTTGTTATTTTTTTAATCAAATAAATATATGTAAATCATATATAATTCAAAGTTAAATAATTTAAATTTGTTACGACCAATTCTTTTAATAAAATTTCATTATGAAAAATTACTTCTTTATTCTTTTGATACTGCTTCTTTGCAATTGCAGCAATGATAGCTATAACAATAGCAACCCTAATATCCCAAATTATAACTTCACAATAGATATAAATACGGATTTACCAACTTACAACAATCTTAAATTTGTAAGTAATGGAATGTACATCCCAAATGCCGGAGCGCGAGGAATTATTGTGTTTAATACAACAGGAACTGCATACGTAGCTTATGATGCAGCCTGCCCAAATCAAGCATTAAGCGCTTGTTCAACCATGGTTGTAAATGGAATAACCGCAAAATGCAATTGTGATAATTTCGAATACAACTTGTTTACTGGTCAATGTCCGGGTAAAGAATTTCCGATGAAACCCTATCGAGTGGAAACTATTGGCGCAATAATTCGAGTATATAATTAAAATTTTATCGATATTCCTGCTAAGAAATTTATTCCTGCTTGAGGAAAGTAATAAACATACCCACCACCATAATCTGCGCCATTTGAATAGTATTTAACATTCAATAAATTATTCACTAAAAGGGAAAACATTACTGATTTAAATACACTTTTAGGTTGGATTTCATATGAGATATTTAAGTCATTTACAAAATAGCTTGGCAATTCTGAATTTTCTGAATCAATATTTCCCATAAACTGTTTGCCTACAAATTTTGATAAAACACTAAATTGTAAGTTTTCGCTTGGCGCAAATGTTACACAGTTTCCCGCAACAATATTTGGTGAAAAAGCAATGTTTGTATTTCCAAAATTGACAAGATTTCCGTCTTTTTCAAAATAATAATTTTGATTTTTATTTTTGCTAAAAGCAATATTTGGACGAAGAATCCATTTATTTGAAATAAAAATACTGGCATCCATTTCCAATCCCAAACGATAACTATCTCCAACATTCTCTCGCAATGGAGCGCCAACATCATTCAATGCGCCTGTTAAAACAAGTTGGTTTTTATACTTCATATAATAAGTAGTAATATTAAATTTTGCTTTTTCAGAAATCGATCTCCATCCCAATTCAAAATCATTTAGTTGTTCAGGATTTGGGGTTCCGCTTGAATAATCATCACGATTGGGTTCTCTATTTGCTCGAGCAAAAGAAAAATAAATCGCATTTTTAGAATTTAAATCGTAATTAAACCCTGCTTTTGGATTGAAAAAACTAAAATTATCGTTTACTAATCCTGTTTCTAAACTATTTGCTTTATAATGAACATTTCTTATTTGTAAATCCCCATAAAAACTAATTTTTTTTGATAATTGGAAGTTCGCTTTCGCAAATAAATTGGCATCTGTTTTAGTGGCAAAATCATCATAATAACGATCTCCTAATTCACTTTGTGAAGCAAATCGAGCCCAAATGACTTTACCGAAATGAGTTCCTTCATATTTATTATAGGCGCCACCAATAATCAAATTCAGTTTTTCGGATTTATAATTTATTGAAAAAGTAGTCCCGTAAAAATCATTATCCAACCATTTTTGACGAATTAAATCAGTTGAAACTTCAGAACCAACAGGCGTTAAACCATAATCAGCGAAAGCGGCATCTTCTTTGTAATTTTCATAATACCCCTTTCCTTTGGTGTAATGAAACGCCAAATTGGTATTCCATTTATCCGAAATCTTTTCATTCCAATGCAATTGATAATGATCTTGCTGGTAGTTGTCGGTTTCATTATCATAGAAACGAATATTTCCAAATTGATCAGTAAACATTCCTGCCGAATTAAAAGTTCTATTGTTTGCCAAAGTTTCTGCATCAATTCCATTCCAAGATTGATACGTTTTTTCCTTACCTCCAAATATCAGTGCTTTAACTAAAGTTGTTTTTCCAACATAGGTTCCTTGTAAAAAATACGATTTCAAATCGGAACTTGCTCGATCAATATAGCCATCGGATTTTAAAACTGATAATCGTCCTGCAATTTCAAATTGGTTGTTCATTAATCCTGTGCTGAATTTAACGGTGTTTTTTCTTGAATTAAAACTACCTCCAGAATTGGATATTTCACCACTGCTGGTTTTTGAAAAGTTATCGGTAAGCATATTTAAGCTTGCTCCAAAAGCTCCAGATCCGTTTGTTGATGACCCTACGCCGCGCTGTAATTGAACACTTTCTAACGATGAAGCAAAATCGGGCATGTTTACCCAATAAGTACCGTGACTTTCTGAATCGTTATAAGGAATTCCATTTATGGTAATATTAACGCGAGTAGCATCACTTCCACGAACACGAATTCCGGTGTAACCAATTCCATTTCCAGCATCTGAAGTGGTAACTACTGATGGTAAATAATTCATTAAAATAGGGATGTCTTGCCCTAAATTTCGAGTTTTAAATTCTTTTTTATTCAGATTATTGAATGAAAAAGGGTTTTTAGAATCCACTCGAATTGCAGCGACCAATACTTCGTCAAGCGAATTGACTTTTGTAGAATCTGATGGTTTTTCTTGAGAAAAAGCACATAAGCAGTTAAGAGAGAAGAAAATAGATAATAAACAAAGAGATAAGAGATTAGTGGACTTCGTTCTTTTGCGTAATTTGATATTGTTTTTCATTCGTAATTTTTCTTACGAATAACAAAGGGTAAATTATTCTTTTGTTAAAATAATTGTTGGTTCTTATGGCAAATGATAGTGTGCACACTACTTTTTGTCATTTTTTTCCCTTGGCAGCATTACCTGCCCAGGTTCTTTGGGTATAATCTCAGCCAATATTCCGTTTTGGAAACTAGCACCCCTTTGAGACGTGTCAAAACTAATTATAAATTATTGATTATGAATTATGAATTGTGTTAAATTTAAAATTCTGGTTTCTTCCTATTCTTTTTCGTTTCGGATAAACTTTTCTTGTCTTTAATTCTTTTTCTAATAATCGATTTAGGGATTTTAGTCGCTTTACGAATTTTTGGAACATACAATCCTTGTTCAATTATTGTAAGAAACCTTTTGATGACAATTTCTTTATTTTTTAGTTGGCTACGGTCTTCATCGCAATTCAAAATTAGAATTTGGTCGTTGGTGAGTCGGGAAGATAAATTGGTTTCTAATAGCAATTTATCTTCATTTGAAAGGGTATTAGAATTTTTTAAATCAAATGAAAGCACCACTTTAGAAGATACTTTGTTTACATTTTGACCTCCTGCGCCGCTACTTCTTACCGCTTTGAACTGCAATTCAGAAATCAGTTTGTCTTTTTCCATTGTTTGATTTAGTGATTTTGATGCGCAGGTTTTAATAAATCGTTGATTGTTTTTACTGGATTGAAAGTAATTAAAGGAACCTCAACAAAAATGATGATCCAATTTGCCATTGCTCCATTCCATAAACCTGGTAATTCATAACCTTTAATTGGCTTTCCAAATTTATTTTTTTCGACAATAAATCCGCTATTATGGTCAATGAAATTTCTAAAGTCAAACTTTGAACCTTTGTAATCTTTAAGGCCACAAACTAAATCTACAGGATTAAAATGAGAAGCGTTACCGGCAATTAAGGCTTGTTTTTCATTATTGAAATCAATTTGTGCTGCTTCCACAATTTGTAATTTTGTATTTCCTTTTGAATCGGTTACCCAAAATGGTCCTCCTCCGGGTTCTCCTTCATTTTTAACCATCCCACATACTCTAATTGGGCGATTCAACATTTCTTTTAAATAGGCGATTTTATTTTCCAAGGTATATTTTGAAAAATCAAGATTAACTTTATAATTCAATTGCTGCTCGATGAAATTAACTATTTCTATAGTTTCATTTTCTGAAATCGAATCTATTTTTGATAAATAAGAAAGTACTTTTTCTTGTAATTCTATTAAAAGTCCGGCCAAACCTCTTTTATATAAAGCGATGGTTTCGGCTTCATTTTGAATTACATTATCGATGTTTTTTATGAAAACAAAATCGGCGTCCAATGAATTTAGATTTTCAATTAAAGCTCCATGCCCACCGGGTCTAAAAACCAATTCTCCATTTCCATTTCTGAAAGGTTTGTTTTCAGAATCAACGGCAATGCTATCTGTATGTTTTTGTTGGTGTGAAAAAGCAATATTTATTTTATTGCCTGACATTTTTTCAACTTTACTTTTAACTTTATCTAATATATTTTCAAATTGTAATTTATGAGTTTCAGAAATCGTGAAATGCAAATTAGAAACCCCTTTTGCACTGGAATATAAAATACCTTCCTTTAAATGCTCTTCAATTGGAGTAACTATTTGATTTTGATATTGGTGAAAAGGCAAAACTCCTTTGGGTTTGTTGGAAAAATCAAAGTGGCGCTCCTCCAACATCATTTTTATAAAACAATAATTCTGTTGGTCTTTATTCCAAGATTTTAAATCGGAAAACTCTTCTAAAATTTTATTATTTACGGCTTTAAAGAAAGGAAATTTCTCTAATCCAGCTAAGAAAATTTTTAATTCTGTTGCGTTTTTTCGATTGATGTATGCATTAATAGTTTCGTTTTCTAGATCAAATTCGTTTAAAAATTCGTTTAAAAACTTGAACATTCTACTCGCCGCACCTGATGCTGGAATAAACTTTTTAAGTTTAAAATTATCTTTTTTCGAATCAAATAGTAATGAATAGCTTTGAAATTCTTCTTCTGTAAACTTTAAGATTCCATCGCCAATAACTGCGGGGCGATTTAGATTAGCTTTTGGAATTCCATTTTGATAAATAGAAAGTTGCTTTTCAATTTCAGAAATTGGAACTTTCGAATCTAAAATTTGAAGGAAGTCGTGTGAAGAAAATCCAAGTTTTTTTGCTTTGGTTAAGCCTTCAATTATTGATAGCGCTTTCTGAAATCGGGTTGCTGGATTTCCAGTCAAAATTATAAATGGTTTGTTATTTTCGATTAATGCTTGTTTGAAATTTTCAAATGTAATTGCTCTGTCATTAGGAGAATCGCGCAAATCGTCTTGTTCCCAAGGCACATCAATATCAGTTAGGAAAAACAAATCGTATTTGTGTTTTTTAGCTGCTTTATCCAATTTAGAATCACAAAAACCATAATATATCTCCGAAAAAACCTTTGTGGTCATTAAGCAGGTATCGACAAAAAGGTAATTATTGGCATTTTGGAGGGCGCTATTTTCTAGTTCCATTTGTCCTATAGCGATTGGCAATAAATCATCTGGAGTACAAATTTCATTTTTAGAATCCCATTTTTGTTGCAAATAATCACGAGCAAATTCAGGAGCCCATTCCGTATTGAAATGATTTGCTAACTGATTGGCCAAGGTTGTTTTACCTGTGCTTTCAGGTCCGTAAACGACAATTTTTATTATGTCGTTTCCAGGGAGCTGGAGTTGTTTAAGGTTTTCTTCCATTCTAAATAAGCTGAAATAGCTAAAATTGTAAAAATTAAATACTGCAATGCCAACATTCCTAAACCGCGATAAGCATACAATGGAACTACAATTATATCACCAATAATCCAAAGTGTCCAATTTTCGATTTTTTTTAATGCCATAAATCCCATTGCAGTGAAAAATATACCTGATGCAAAAATATCTATATAATTGTCTTTTTTTATCTCGTAATCGAAGAAATTATAGATGCCGAAAACTACAAAAATTGTAACTAAAAACAATGCAATCCCTATTACTTTTTCGTTATTATTGGTTCTAGTTATGGAGAGACTCTTCTTCTCATTTGTTTTTTTAGTCCATTGGTACCATCCGTAAATACTCATTATAGTAAAATAACCATTAATCATCATGTCGCCAAGATAACCTGCGGTATAAAGTAAATAGGTGGTTATTATTGTTGCAATTAATCCTGTTGGGTAAACCCAAATGTTCTCTTTTTTGGCGTACCAAACGCTTAAAATACCGAATACAAAAGCAATAAATTCTAATGCTATTTGGGTTGTCGAAACATTTTTATAGGCGTTAAGGAAGAATTCTATCATTATCGTTAATTTTGTTGGAAAGCATAAACCAAAGTAAAGTTATCTATTTCAATAAAATGGAAATCAAATTGTGTTGATTTGTTTTGAAAATGCAAATCTGCAATTCCAGATTGGTCTTCTATTTTAAATGGCTGAACGCAAATATTATCTTTAAAACTTATTCCGGCTTCGTTTCTAATTTTGAAAATTGATTCCTTCACTCCCCAAATGACGGTTAACTTTCGTATATAATCTTGGTTTTCTTTTTCTAAAAATTCTAATTCTTTTTCAGCAAATTTAGGGGCAATTTTGATTATTTTTTCTCGTTGCATTTCAATATCTATTCCGGTAATTTCATCACTTATAATTATAGTTGCATATTCATGCGAGTGGGAAATAGAAATGTGTTTGCCGTCCTTTAGATGGGGTTTCCCAAATTGATCGTATTCTAAATCAAAATCGGTGTAGCCTTTGAGTTGCAATAATTTACGGACAGATAAAAACGCGCGTTGGTGCAATTCCGATTTCATTCCGTTGAATCTATCTTGGTTTTTTGGATTTAAAGTGACTTCTTTAGACAATTCCGCTAACGATTCGGTGATTTTCCAAAGGAGAATTTTGGTTGTGGTCCCGAAGTTTCGGGAAAAATTGATTGTTTTATGAAGCGGCATTAGATTAATTATAAATTGTGAATTATAAATTATAAATTTTTAGTTACCTCTTATTCCTAGCCCTGATAGCAGCGGCATCCCGCGCTTTTGGGCGTGGATATAGCGAATAGCAGGAAATAGCTCCAAAAAAACGAAATTAACATTATATTGATTTAAAATTCAAGTATTTACAAAATAAACATTTCATAAATAGTTGTGAAAATTATTAAATGACAAAGTTAATATGTAAATTTGCAAAAATTTATAAATACAAATATACTATAAATGAGTACAGTAACTATGCCTTATGTGGCTTTCAAAGTAAAAGACATTTCCTTGGCGGCTTGGGGAAGAAAAGAAATTGAATTAGCTGAAGCTGAAATGCCAGGTTTAATGGCACTTCGCGCTGAATACAAAAACGAACAACCGTTAGCCGGTGCTCGTATTGCAGGATGTTTGCACATGACGATTCAAACTGCCGTTTTAATTGAAACTTTAATTGCTCTTGGTGCTGAAGTTACTTGGAGTTCTTGTAATATTTTCTCAACTCAAGATCAGGCTGCTGCTGCGATTGCTGCTGCTGGAATTCAGGTTTATGCTTGGAAAGGTCTTGACGAAGCGTCTTTTGACTGGTGTATTGAGCAAACCTTGTTTTTTGGTGAAGACAGAAAACCATTGAACATGATTTTGGACGACGGTGGAGATTTAACCAACATGGTTTTTGATCGTTACCCACATTTAGTTGATGGTATTAGAGGATTATCTGAAGAAACTACAACTGGTGTTCACAGATTGTACGAAAGAATGAAAAATGGTACTTTGGTAATGCCTGCAATTAATGTGAATGACTCGGTTACAAAATCTAAATTTGATAACAAATACGGTTGTAAAGAAAGTGCGGTTGATGCTGTTCGTCGTGCAACTGATATTATGTTGGCTGGAAAAAGAGTAATCGTTTGTGGTTATGGAGACGTTGGAAAAGGAACTGCAGCTTCTTTTAGAGGTGCTGGTTCTATTGTAACGGTTACTGAAATTGATCCAATTTGTGCATTACAAGCTGCAATGGACGGTTTTGAAGTTAAAAAATTAGATACTGTATTAGCAACTGCTGATATTGTAATTACAACCACTGGAAACAAAGACATCGTTTTGGGTTCTCATTTCGAAAAAATGAAAGACAAAACCATCGTTTGTAACATTGGACATTTTGACAACGAAATTGACATGGCTTGGTTGAACAAAAACCATGGTGCTTCAAAAATCGAAATCAAACCTCAAGTTGACAAATATACTATCGCTGGAAAAGACATTATTATTTTGGCTGAAGGTCGTTTAGTAAACCTTGGATGTGCTACGGGTCACCCAAGTTTTGTAATGAGTAACTCGTTCACAAACCAAACTTTGGCTCAAATTGAATTATGGAAAAACAGTGCGTCTTATAACAATGAAGTGTACATGTTGCCTAAACATTTAGATGAAAAAGTAGCAATGTTGCACTTAGCTAAACTAGGGGTTGAATTGGAAACGTTACGTCAAGACCAAGCAGATTATATTGGTGTGGGAGTTCAAGGACCATTCAAACCAGAATACTACAGATACTAGGTCGTTGCGAGAAAACGAAGCAATCTTATATTATAATTATAAAAACCCTTGCGGTTCCGAAGTTTCGGAATGTGAGGGTTTTTTTATGTGTTTTGGGAAATTATTTATATATTAGCTATTAATATATGGGCTAAACTAAACCTTAAGATCCTATTTTGTCTGAAAAGAGAATGGTATTTGCTAATTGTTATAAAATGAAAAATATGAATTTAAAAAAAACCATCTTTCTAACTGTAATTTTTTCGTTTACCCTAAGTTTTAGTCAAAATGAAAATAAAAAAATAGCAGCATCACAACTCAAATTCATTAAAGAAAAATACAATTGGAACTCAGAAAGAGTGCTAATAATAAATTTTACACAATCCAGTGAAAATTGTTTCTACGAAAATAACCGTAATCTAGAAAATTCAATAAATTGGTGGAATAAATTTTATTCAAAAATAGATTTAGCTAACGTTAGAAATATCTATGTTTACTCCGATAAAATTTCAGCTAATACAATAATTGATGCTCAAATCAAATTTGAAGATTATGAAGATTTCATATGGACCAATTTCTTTAAATATAACAAAGAGTGCTATGGATTACTCGTTGTAAATTCTTTAGGAGAATATAAAATTCAAAGAGGAGAATATTCTGAAAGAGAAGTAGAAAAATACCTAAAAACACTTCTTAGATAAAAAATAATGAACATAATTACCCCAAAACTTCCAATTGCATTTTCTTGGTAAGGCTTTTAAACACCAAATCGTAGGAATGATCAATCAGTTCTTTTATTAAAGAATCGGGTACTTCGAGATTAATTTCTATGGTGTTCCAATGAATTTTACTCATGTGCCAGCCCGGTTTTATATCGTCATATTCCGCTCTTAACTCTTGTGCATAATCTGGATTGCATTTCAAGTTTACAGACGGATTTCCCTTTTCCCATTGGTTTAATGAAGATAAGGCAAACATTTTTCCGCCTACTTTAAATACCAAAGTTTCTTCGTCAAAGGGAAAATGTTCGGTTACGCCTTTTTTAGAAAGACAATATTCGTAATAGGTTTCTAAATTCATTTTTTTATTTCAAATAAAATCGGTTTGCTTGGACTGGCATCATTTTCAAATGACGCAATTTGCAAATTCAATAAATAGCTGCCGTCTTTCACTTTATTATTTACAAAAATCATTTCTGTAATAGTGGAATTTATTCTAGCATCTTCATTTAAATGCATTACATTTTTAACATTCCAAAAAGCTTTGTGTGCCAATAATTTTCCTTCATCGTGTTCTTTATCCACGCTCGGTAAATCGATAAGTAAATGTTGGATTCCGCTTTCGCGAATATAAATCGCAGCTTCTTCTGATAAATACGGTGGATTGGTATGGGAATATTTCTTTGATACTTTATCGGAATTATTAGGTAAAGTTCTTATGATAATCGCCTCAGGAGAATTTCCGTTAAGAGCATTTTTTATTTGTGATTTAGTAATTACCAAATCATCATTTTGAATTTCTGGCTCCACTGAAATCAATTCAGCCATAAAGAAAAACTGTGTTAGCGATTGATTGATTGAGTAAAAATCGTTGGTGATATGTCCCAAACATTCGGTATGTGTTCCGTGTCCGTGCGGATTAAAAAAGATATTATTGAAATTCGTGGACGATTTCCCTTCGGAAACTTTCCCAATCCAATCGCCAAAAACTACTGGTTCAATTACTGGTTTTTCAATGTACCACGCAATCGGATTTTCATCGGTGTTGGACAAAGAAATGGATATATCAATAGGTTTAGATAAGTCAACTTCGAAATTATTTATTTTTGCTAGCATTTATGCAGAACTCGTTTCAGCATCTTACCAACTTAACGAATTCCTGTTGATAAGATACTTGATTATAACTCCAAATATATATCTTTTAATTCGGGATTTAAAACTTTTACTAAATTCCATTTCCAATCTTTATGCCAGTTCTTTAATTGTTTTTCTCTAACAAAAGCATCTCTAAAATCCACAAATTCTTCAAAATAAATTAGAACAGTTGCATTATACTTCTTAGTGAAAACTGCACCAGTTCCTTTTTTGTGATATCCCATTCTACTTTTTAAATTTTTTGTAGCACCAACATATAGAACTGTAAAATTTTTATTAGTTGTTATTTAAATATATCCTTTCTCCATAACTCTTAATTATATTTTTTATTATTCAAGATAATGTTCAAAAGATGCTGAAACTAGTTCAGCATAAACAAATCACTTGCAATTCCGTCGGTCAAAAACTTGCCTTTTTTGGTGGGTTTTAAAACGTTATCTTCAATAAAAACCAAATCGTCATTTAAGAATTTCTGAACTTGTTTCATCAAATAATCGTGATAGATAACTCCAAATTCTGTTTCAATTTTATCCAATGAAACGCCCCAAATGGTTCGTAATCCCGTCATAATATATTCATTATACCGATCGGTAATTGTGAGGGTTTCCTCTTCATTTGGAAGTTGGTTTTCTTGAATTGCTTTAATATAAAGTGAATTATTAGACACATTCCAGCTTCTGGAAATTCCATTATAACTGTGTGCTGAAGGACCAATTCCAATGTATTTTTTTCCTAGCCAATAGGAAGAATTATTTTTAGAAAAGTAATTTGCTTTTCCGAAATTGGATAATTCATAATGTATAAAATCATTTGCTTCAAGCAATTCTACTAAAATTGAAAAGTGTTCTTGCGCAACCTCATCATTAGGTGTTTCAATTGCGCCTGTCTGAATTAATTTGTGAAGGGCGGTTTTAGGTTCTACCGTTAAGGCATAACTTGAAATATGATTAATACCAAAAGACAACGCGATTTCAATATTTTTTTTCCAGATTTCATTAGTCATTCCGGGGATTCCATAAATCAAATCGAGTGAAATATTACCGAAATATTGAGTTGCAATTTCCAAACATTTTTTTGCTTCTTCAGCATTGTGCGCTCGATTCATCAACTTTAAATCGTCTTCAAAAAAGGATTGAATTCCAATGCTCAATCGGTTAATTTTGGTGTTTAATAATTCGATTATTCGATCTTCGGTTAAATCATCTGGGTTGGCTTCAAGAGTAATTTCAGGGTTTTCAATAATCGAATAATTATCATAAACAGTTTCAATAAGAAAATTTATATCGCTAGTTTGTAAAATAGAAGGGGTTCCGCCACCAAAATAAATAGTTTCTACGATCTCATTTTCAAACTCACTTTTGCGCAACTTTATCTCATTGGCTAGAGCCAAAATCATTTCATCTTTTTTCTTCAGGGAAGTCGAAAAATGAAAGTCGCAATAGTGACATGCCTGTTTACAAAAAGGAATATGAATATAGATTCCAGCCATACTATTTTTTAACGCGAGACTCATTATTCTTAACAAAAGCATCCCAACCTGTATAACTTTTTTCGCCAATTGTTTTTCCTGAATTGAAAAAATGACAAACTGCTGCAGCCAATCCGTCTGTACTGTCAAGATTTTTTGGCAATTCTTTAAGCCCTAAAAGTTGTTGCAGCATTTTAGCCACTTGTTCCTTTGAAGCATTTCCGTTCCCGGTGATTGCCATTTTTATCTTCTTAGGTTCGTATTCTGTGATAGGAATATCTCTTGAAAGTCCAGCTGCCATTGCAACTCCCTGCGCTCGTCCTAGTTTTAACATGGACTGTACGTTTTTCCCAAAGAATGGAGCTTCAATTGCAATTTCATCAGGATGATGTGTTTCTATTAACTCAATTGTTCGCTCAAAAATGATTTTTAATCGTTGGTAATGATTGTCATATTTTGATAACTGCAACTCGTTTAATTGTAAAAACTCCATGTTTTTTCCAACTACTTTAATCAAACCGAATCCCATGATGGTGGTTCCTGGATCTATTCCTAATATGATTCTTTCTTTTGTCAATTTTGAATTCGTTTCGCGGTTTATTTAGTACTTTAGCACAATACAACAATGCACTTTTTTTCCATTTAGAATATACTGATGCTATCAATTTCACACAAAGCTAAACAATTACTTGTTCTTTTAATCAAACTTTTAATTGTAGGGAGTGCATTTTATTTTATTTATGATCAATTAGCCCATAATAACCAACTGAATTGGGTGCTATTTTTAGAAAAATTCAACAAAAATAAATCGTTTTTAGGAATTTCCTTTATTATATTACTAAGCGTTTCAAACCGTTTTTTGGAAATTCTAAAGTGGCGAAATTTAGTATCAATTATAAAACCAATAACTATATTTGAAGCTACAAATCAAGCGTTAAGCTCATTAACAGCTGGATTATTCACTCCCAATGGTATAGGAGAATACGCTGGAAAAGCCCTGTTTTTCGAAAAAAGACAAACTAAAAAAATTTTTTTTTTGAATTTGATTTGCAATGGAGCTCAAGTAATTGTCAGTGTATTTTTTGGAATAATTGGGTTACTGTATTTGGGTTATTTTAAATGGGTTTTAATTATCATTGGAAGTGCCTCCGGAATACTATTTCTTTTATTTGCATTAAAAAAAATAAATATCAAAGGCTACTCTATTGAAATCTTATTGCAGGAATTATCTAAAATTCCAAAGAAAATTTATAAAAAAAACAACATTTTAGCCGTTTGCAGGTACTTGGTTTTATCACACCAATACTACTTTTTATTTTTAGCATTTGATGTTCAATTACCCTATTTTACATTAATGGCGGCAATTGCAAGTGTTTATTTTTTAGCCTCATCCTTGCCAACATTTCAATTTTTAGATTTTGCAGTTAAGGGAAGTGTAGCTTTATACTTCTTCGGAATATTGGGTGTAAATGAATGGATTGTGGTTTTTATTAGTACGATAATTTGGTTTTTGAATTTAGTTTTGCCAGCGATTATTGGAAGTTATTTTGTACTCGTGTTTAAACACAAATAACTATTCTGACTTTATAATAACAGGCAAAATAAATTGCGTCTTTACAGGAAGCCCTCTTTTTGTTGCGGGGTGCACTTTAGGAAAATTGACTAATCGAGATTGTAAGATACTGTCAATTTTAATGGTGTCGTAAGTGGTGCTGTCTATCTGGAATTGAGGTTCGAATTTCATAGTTGAATTAGGAAACACAGTTACTTTTACTTCAATTGTGTCTAGCTCAGGATATAATGTAGCTAATGTATCTGATGCTAATTTTTCTTGGATTGATTGAGTTAAAAATTCAAAAAAACATTGTTTTTGCATTCTCTCGTCTTTAATCTTATCGCATTCTGAAAAGGAAGGAAATTCATCCACTTCATTCCAATTTATTGCATTCAGCTCTTTATCTAACAGTTCTTTTTTAGATGGCACTTCGCCACCAAAATATTGGCAGGAGTAGATCAAAAAAAGTAATAGTAAAGCGAGGGCCTTTTTCATTTAAATTAAAATTAATATTTCAAAATTAAGGAATTATTAATTGGCATACCAAAAATTGCTTTGAAAAGTAAAAACCCTCGGTTGAGGGTTTTTAAATTCTTATAATAATAATTACTTAACTAGTAATTTCTTTACAACTTTAGTATTGTTTTCGGTTTGCACTTCTATAAAATAAATACCAGGATTAACCGATGTTAAATCTACTGTTTCAGTAGTAATTGAATTGGTCGCTTTTTTCTGTAAAATCACTTTTCCAAGTACATCATAAACTGCAATAGTTGAAATAGAATTGGTCGAATCTTTTAAAGAAACAATTACAAAATCAGACGCAGGATTTGGATAGAACACAAAACTTCCGTTTTCAAATTCATCTACTGCTAATGCCGCAACAAATTGAGTTTGAAAAGTGTTCGTAATAATAGCTGGGTTATAATCAAAAAAGATAGAACCTGTATTTGGAATAATATCTCCCACAGCAAAACCCGGTTTTGGTTTGATTTTGAATTGAATATACCCTTTTGATCCTGAAGGATTCATTGAGGTAGCTGGAAGTTCAATGTTATCAAATTTCCAATTAATGTTACTTCCTATTCTGTCCATTATATAATCGTGACTTGCACTTTCCATTTTTATAGATGTTTCATCTAATTTAGAATCCAAGACATCGTTCACACGAACATTAATAGCACTTGCAGTTCCTGTGTTTTCAAAACGAATGGTGTACGTCAAATAATCATTTGCTGTAAAGCTAGAATGTAAAATTTGTTCCCCATGCGCTTCCATTTTGTCGTTTGGATCATACGAACCCACAACTATTTGAGAAACTGAAGCGGCATTATTTGCAGGAACAACATCGCCTGTTAAAGGAGTAATTGCAACTGAATTGATCAATAAATTTCCTAATGAAACAGTTGGAATTGTTGGCACTTGCATAGTTACCGTCATCATTCTAACTTCAAATGGCAACAAGTTGGTAAAATTATAAGTAAAACCTGTTGGTGTTGCTACAGTGCCTGTTTGTGTATTTCCTGTTATGGTAACTCGAGCATCTTTATTAAATGTTATAGTTCCTGAAGCTACAGTTTGAGTTCCTAAATTGGCATAAATAATTTTATTAGTGTAGGTAAATCCTGGTCTTGGCTGTTGTGTTGGAACTAAAATAGTAGCTAAATCAGCATAATTATTAATAACTCTTACTGGGAAATTATATACTTGCATTCCAGACCCCAAAACTACACTTACATTGGAATAAGAAGCTGGTGTAACGGTATAATTCGCAGTATAATTAGAGTTTAGTGTATAACTTAGATTATAGGAATTGGCAGGATTCATATCATAAATGTTATAAATTCCATTTGGTGCGGTTATATGATGTGCATTCCCATTTTGGTTCACTTCGTAATGAAATTGTCCTAATGGAAAGTTCTGTTCGCCTGTTTCTTGAGTTCCATTTGAATTCAAATCTAAAAAGGCGTTCAATCGTAAACCAGAACAATTAATTGCTCCTACAGTAGATGACATTTCAGTTATTTTGATGAATCCAGCACGATTACTAAAGTTGGTAGTCATGATTAAATAATATTGACCTGGCAATGCGTTTGGAATTACTGGATATTCAGTTGCAGAAATAGAATAGCTACAGCTTACAATTTTATCAATAGTTAATTGCCCGTTACAAGGAGTTGTTGGACTCGTAAATGGCCCATAGCAAATAAAATCTACATCTAAATTTCCTGTAGTATTCATAAAGCTAATATCAGTGCTTTGTTGAATCATTAAATTAATGTTTCCAGCTCTACTTATTGGCAAATAAAACCAGGTAGGATTACGTTGAGTACCAAGACATCCGTAACTATTACCTGTTTGAGCTTGAATTCCTTGATTTGTGTTTGCAAAAGGGATTCCTAAAGCGCTACATAATGAATTGGCGGCATTACAAACATAGGCATTGTTACAAACTGCATAAGCAATTGCATTAAATTTATAAATTACATCACAAGTTGTTGGATTAATTTCTCTAACAAAAATAGTTGTTGAAGGAGATTGCGTACCAACATTAAATACTGCCGGATTTGTTACTGGGACAGTTCTATATTGAGCATTTACTAGAGATGTGTAATATTCCAAAGTATAAGAAGAATTGATTTGAGCTTGGATTGTTGTTAAATTAAAAGTAACTACCGTGTCATTATTGTCATCACATTGAGTCATATCAGGCAGAACTCGAACAGTAGCTTCATATTCAGTAGCTACAACTGAAAACCCTATGATTTGAAAAGTATTATCCACTGAATTCGTTACCCTTGCAAAAATAACTTGCGAGGCCGTTGTAATACAATACTGACTAGGAGTTGCAATAGCATTGGTATTATTATTTGCATCTGTTTGTGATGTATAATAAGAAACGGAATAGGTTGCAGGATTTAAATTGGCTAAAATAATTGAAGTATTCGATGTTAAATTGAAACAGGCTTGACCGTTATTTTGACATTGTGTTAGATTTAGTGGTTGCCCAATTACCGGACCACATGGCAATGTTGTAATTGTTATTGGTGAAGTCCAAGCACTGTTTCCATTATTTCCACATACCGTTCTCACATAAATAGCATATGGAGTTCCGCAGTTTAAGTTACTTATTACAAATGGAGTAGTGGTCACTATAATGCCTTGAGTGGTAGCAGTAGGAGCTGTTGTTCCAGGAGCAGAAGCATATACTTCAAATTGATTGGATGCACTTGATCCAACCCAATTTAATACAGAAGTAGAAGCGGTGATGTTTGAAGCTGTAACTGCTGTTGGGCTTGGACATGCTACTACACAGGATTGAACCACCAATACCAATTGTGAAACACTAAAACACCCTGCGCTAGTTTGCACTCTTACAAATAGTGCCTCTTGATATGGAGTAATATTAGTATAAGGAGTTGTTTGTATTAATGGATTTGTATTAGCTTGCGCATCAGCTTGAGTTCGGAAATAAGAAACTGCGTATTGATTATTGGTTGAAAAATAAGGATTGAAACTTGATAATGGTGAAGTTGTGGTTAAACCGTTTACAGTTCCATCGTTGTCACAAATATTAGTTGAATAGGTGATTACTGCAGGTCTAGGGTTTACAACTAAATTATAGGTAATTATTTGATTTTGATTAGTCGTAATATTAATCACTCTCGCAAAAATCATTTGAGTATTTACAACCGTATTGACGTAAGTATTTGGCAATGGATTAGCCCCAGTTGATGCATCACTTTGAGTTAAATGGTGAGTAACCAAATAAGTTGGTGTAATTTGGCCTACAATTTCACCTGAAATCGCAGTCATTGAAAACGATGCAAATCCGTCATAATTATCATCGCAAACTTTGTTGTTTACAGTTGGTTGATTTAATCCTGAAATTTGTCCGTAGAATGCTACTGAAGAAACAAGAAATATAAAAAGTATAATTTTTTTCATATAAATAAAATTACAATTTGTTTAAAATAGGGATTGATTTTTAGTAATCGGTTGCAAGATACGAAAATATTTAAATAAAGTAATTTGTTTGGTTTATTGACGTCTGTTTTAGTGGGAGTTACTATAATTTTAATAAAAAAAGCCCTTCATTTTAGAAGGGCTTTTAAAAGCTATTTTAATTTTAATACTATTTAAATCAATATCCAAACCTTGATTTTATGGTATTAAAGTTTTGAAGCACCTCTGTCCCCGATAATACCCTGTCATAAACCATTGTATTTCCAATATATCCAGACCAGTAATTACTATCAAACCTCGTTCTTCCTATATTTAATTCTCCCGCATGGTTGGTACTGCTGGAAATTGTATTTTTTAATACCCCATTTAAATAGATAGATATTGTTCCGGCTCCACTAGTTACGGTAATATTATACCATGTATTAATTGCCATTGCTGAAGATATTGAACTTAAAGAAGAATTACCGTTGTACCAGAAATTTAATGATGGTCTAAAAGACCCAATATTAGATGTTCCCATGTAAAACCCATTGTAATTTCCTAAGGCGAACGTCGAGAAAATACCTCTATTCCAATCCGAATAATTCAAATTATTATAAAACCAAATTGAAATTGTACACGTTGGATTTGGAATATATGTAGTACTAATATACTGATTTGTTCCGTTAAAAGACAATACTCCACCAGCAACAGTACTATTAAAAGTAGAATTATTAACTAGCGTTCCGTTACGATTATTTCCACTTAAATCATACCAAATATTTCCTGTTCCTGGATAACTACTTGGATTACTAGCATCATAATGCAACTGTAATCCATTAGTTATCATGGAAGAAGTAGTTGTAAAACTAATTTCATTACCATAAGAAGTTCCAGCGCTATTTGTAGCATATGCTCTTACATAATAGGTTGTTCCGCCTGTCAATCCTGTAATGCTACTTGTAAATGGAGAGGTTGTTCCGTCAATAGTTTTCGAATTCGCTGTTGTTGGTGCTGTTGTGGTACTCCAGCAAACCCCTTGTGCCGTTATTGCAGCACCACCGGTTGCGGTAACCGTTCCTCCTGAACTTGCAGTAGTTCCTGTTATAGAAGATAGTGCAGTTGTAGTTACTGTTGGAGCAGAAAAATATCCATATTTTGCTTTTGTAGCATTAAAAAATTGCAGTATTTCAGCTTGGCTTAATGCGATGTTGTTAATTAAGACTTGTGCAATATTTCCATTAAGTGGTCTCGAACCGCTTTGCCACCTTCCAACACTTAGATTATTTGTTGTAACATTAGCATTAGTAGCAATACTTTGCCCTAGAACACCATTTATGTATATGTCTAATGTTGCCCCTTGAACTCCTGTAATCAAATACCACTTATTAACCTCAAGTATTGGAGCAGCTGTATGATAGGTAGAACCATTATAAAAATAAGGTCTGTTATCATTTAATATTGCTAAATGCCAAGAATCTGAAGAAGAATCTACTATGTGCTGAAATCTTGAACCAGAATTTATCTTAACCCAAGCGCTTACTGTTATTTTTCCTACACTTATTGAAGGGGTTCCACAATTAACATGATCATCAACACCATCAAATGAAATACTACCGTTATTCGCTGAATTATAAGTTGGTCCATTTACTAATGTTCCATTATTTCCACTTCCACTTATATCAGTCCAAGTAGTTCCTGAACCCGGATAACTAGATGTTATACTTGCATCTAAATTTAATTTTAGTCCAGTTGTAACAAATGCAGGAGCAGTTGCAGTAAAACTAATCTCATTTCCATAAGAAGTTCCTGCACTATTTGTAGCATAGGCTCTTACATAATAAGTAGTTCCGCTTGTCAAGCCTGTAATATTACTTGTGAACGGAGATGTTGTTCCATCAATAGTCTTTGAATTAGCCGTTGTTGGCGCTGTTGAAGTACTCCAACAAACTCCTTGTGCTGTTATTGTAGCACCACCTGTTGCTGTAACCGTTCCTCCAGAATTGGCAGTAGTTCCCGTTATAGAAGTAATTACTGTGGTAGTTACTGTTGGAGCAACACCTAATGTTGTAAAACTAATTTCATTTCCATATGCGATTCCAGAACTATTTAACGCATAAGCTCTAACATAATAAATTGTTCCTGAAGTTAATCCAGTAATTGAACTTGAATAACTTCCTATTGCCCCAGCTTGAATTGTTTTACTATTTGCTACCGTCGGATTAGATGAAGTACTCCAGCAAACTCCCATTGAAGTAATATTTGATCCTCCATTGTTTTTTACAAATCCTCCACAAATTGCACTTGTTGTAGTTATTGAAGAAACAGAATCCGTTGAAATTATTGCCACATTAGGCGCAGAAATAATTTGTCCATTTGCCGTTCTTCCTGTTCCAAAACCTCTAGCCCCATATTGGTTAGTTGCATTTGCTGGAATCAACATTCGATTTCCTTTTTTATCTAATACTTTAACGGTGTTAATTACCAAAGTTAAATTATTGCTCAAAGAAACACAACCATTATTGTCCTTAACTAATAAAGTAAAGTCGTACCCTCCTGAACTATTATTTGAAGGCAATGGAATTACCAATGGTGAAGACGTTATTGAAGCATTATTTATAACGCTAAATGAAGGTAAAGCATTTGGATTATTAGTGGTTAATGAAAAATTAGTTAAAGTGAAGTTAGTTGAATATGGAATTAAAAACTGAATATCCATAGTATTTACTGGAATAATTGTACCAACAGTAATTACAGGTAGCGGATTTACTGTTACTACCAAATCAAAGGTGCTCGCAACGCAACTTCCAGCAACACCAGACGTTGCAGTCACAGTATAAGTTGCTGTTTGAACTGATGTAGTTGAATTTGATAAAGTTCCAAATATACTAGTTTGAGAAGTTCCCGAAACACCTCCAGTTACACCTCCAGTTACAGTTGGAGCACTCCAGCTGTAGGTTGTATTTAAAGGGATTATGGTTGCAGCTGAAGGGCTACCATTATTAAGCATTTTATTAAATGATCCATTACTACATATAACTTCCGTTTGATTAGGAATTACTGGCGTAGGATTAACTGTAACACTTATCGTAAAAGTAGCTCCCGGACAAGAACCTTGCGCTCCTGATACTGGAGTTACAGTGTAAACTACCGTTTGAACTGTATTGGTACTATTGGTTAGCGTTTGGCTAATGTTGCTCTGAGCTGTAGTTTGATTACTTTGTCCCGTAACATTCGCATTAGCCGCAACTGTCCAAGTATAAGTCGTATTGGCTGGAACTATAGTTGTAGGAGCAGCATTTGCTGGACTTGTTGTAAAGGCAGTTCCGCTACAAATAGTAGCCGTTTGATTCGAAATTACTGGTTTTGGATTTACCGTTACCGTAACTGTGAAAGAAGCACCTGTACAAGAACCTGACGTTGGTGTTACTGTATAAGTAGCCGTTTGTGGAACATTCGTTGGATTGGTTAGTGTGCCGGTAATGCTAGTTTGAGCAGTACCTGTTGCGCCTCCTGTTAATCCCCCTGTTACCGTTGGAATAGCCCATGAATAAGTAGTTCCTGAGGCAATAACATTATTATTGGCTCCCCCTGTTGCTGGAGTAACCGTAAATAGGTTTCCGCTACAAGCTGACGTAGTTTCATTGGCTATTGTTGGTTTTGGATTTACCGTTACCGTTACTGTAAAGCTAGCCCCTGGGCAGGTTCCTTGTGCTCCCGATACTGGGGTTACCGTATAAACTACCGTTTGAACCGTATTGGTCAAATTCGTTAACGTTTGACTGATACTAGTTTGAGCCGTTGATTGATCACTTTGCCCGGAAACATTCGTATTTGTAGCTACCGTCCAAGTATAGGTAGTGCTAGCAGGAACAATTGTTGCTCCGCTATTAGCAGGACTTGTTGTAAATGCCGTTGCGCTACAAATAGTTGCCGTTTGAGCCGGAATAACTGGTTTTGGATTTACCGTTACAGTTACCGTAAAGCTAGCTCCTGCACATGCTCCTGTGGTTCCAGAAGTTGGAGTTACCGTATAAGTAGCCGTTTGAGGAATATTTGTAGGATTGGTAAGAGTACCAAAAATAGTGCTTTGTGATGTCCCTGAGGCTCCACCTGTAATTCCTCCCGTTACCGTTGGTGCCGACCATGAATAAGTAGTTCCTGCTGGAACTATGGTAGTCGCATTTGGAACTCCATCTGATAAAGAAGTACTAAATGATCCACCACTACAAATAGTCTCCGTTCTTGGTGTAACAAATGGTTTTGGATTGATCGTTACCGTTACTGTAAAAGGTTCACCCACACAATTTCCTGCAGATCCTGAAGTTGGAGTTATCGTATAAGTTGCCGTTTGAACTACATTGGTAGGATTGGTTAGGGTTCCGATAATACTCGTTTGCGATGTTCCTGCTGCTCCGCCTGTTAATCCGCCTGTTACAACTGGTATACCCCAAGTATAAGTGGTGCCCGTTGGAACTATATTGCTATTCGTTCCATTTGCAGGGCTAACAGCAAAGGCACTTTCGCTACAAGTAGCTGTCGTTTGTGTACTTACAAATGGTTTTGGATTTACCGTTACCGTAATGGTAAAGGTTGCCCCAACGCAAGCTCCATCTGCTCCTGAAGTTGGAGTTACTGTATAAACTACTGTTTGGGCTACATTACTTAAATTGGTTAGCGTTTGGCTAATACTGCTTTGTGGGGTGCTTTGATCGCTTTGACCTGTAACATTGGTATTTGCTGCAACAGTCCAAGTATAAGTTGTACTAGCTGGCACTATGGTATTAACTGGTGACAAAGTTGTGCCAGAAACCCAGTTAGAAGTTACACCGGTAAGTGCAAAATTTATTAGAGATCCATTTTTAGCATTACTTGTTTTATCGGTTAAAGTAGTTACTCCTGAATTTGATCCGCCTGCAACTCCTTGATTAAAATTATAATAAGCTACTAAATTTGGCTCAGCACCTACTAATTCAGTATTCATTGCTGACTGAATTTGAGTTTGGCTTCTTTCTCCAAGCCAATACCTTACTTCATCAATTTTACCTTTAAAAGTTTGTGTTGGAACATTTAATGACGATTGTTGTGAACATCCAATACCAAAATTATGAGAAGAATTTGTTGAAGCTAAACCAGTTTTAGTATACAAATTTCCATTCTTGTAAAATTTAATCGTACCACTAGAGTTATTATAGACAACGGCTATATGTTGCCATGTGTTAAGATCAGCAGTTACAGGACTCCAAGCGCCATTACCAGTTGATATATTTATATATCCGCTATTAACTGCAACAAATCTATCCCAGCCACCATCTTCCATGCCCATAATCATTCTCCAATTACCATCATTAATGGTCGGATAGATCCACGCTTCCCAAGTAGTTGTTACATTATTGTTTTCGTCAAGATTTCCAGCATAAGTGGTTATGATGCCGTCATCAACACCGTCAAAATCAGCTGCATTTCCTGATCCACTACCTAAACCTAATATATTGTTTACAGGACTCGTTGTAAAGGCAGTATCACTACAAATAGTAGCCGTTTGAGCAGGAATTTCAGGTTTTGGATTTACCGTTACTGTCACTGTAAAGGATGTGCCTCCACAGGTTCCTTGTGCTCCAGAAGTAGGTGTTACCGTATAAACAACTGTTTGAACTGTATTGGTCAAATTCGTTAGCGTTTGACTGATAGTGCTTTGAGCAACAGTCTGATTGCTTTGTCCTGATACATTAGCATTCGTAGCTACCGTCCAAGTATACGTTGTACTGGCTGGAACTATAGTAGTTGCCGATGGGTTTCCATTGGTTAATGTAGTA
>ENA-OUVC01000082-OUVC01000082.1-marine-metagenome-genome-assembly--contig:-NODE-82-length-67399-cov-5.114197_pt1 | contig 67399 bp, 56 predicted proteins | sample MGYA00248622_ERZ508571 | MGnify/ENA primary metagenome ERZ508571 (study PRJEB26236, sample SAMN06267175) | marine metagenome | isolation source: Columbia River Estuary | place: USA:Columbia River Estuary... | reverse complement strand
AACTGCTCCATGTAGACGGCCTGCATGTACTTGATTGACGAGCGTTCGGCGTCGGCGGCGTTTTGCTCGCGCTGCGAACTGTGCTGGCAGAGTTCCTCTAGCGGGTCGGCTTTGGGAGACGGCTTTCCGTCCAGCGTGTCCTGCAAAAGGCGGTGCACCATCATGTCGGGGTAGCGGCGAATCGGCGACGTAAAGTGCGTGTAGTCATCAAAGGCGAGCCCGTAGTGTCCCACGTTTTGGCAGCTGTATACCGCTTTGGCCATGGTCCGCACGGTAAGCGTTTCAAGCATATTGGCCTCGGGCGTGCCCTTGACCTGGCGCAGCAGGTCGTTGATCGATCGGCGCACGTTGCCTGGGCTGTCGACCTGCAATTGGTATCCGAGCGGACGCACAAACTGACTGAGTGAAATCAACTTTTCGGGGTCGGGCTGGTCGTGGATGCGGTAGACCATGGTGCGCGGAGCCTGCTTGGTCCGAGCATTGGGTTTCTTGCCCCCTGCGAAGGTGGCCACCTCGCGGTTGGCGAGCAGCATGAACTCTTCGATGAGCTTGTTTGAGTCCTTGGCCTCTTTGACGTAGGCTCCGATCGGCTGGTTGTGGGCGTCGAGGCGGAACTTCACCTCGGCGCGGTCAAACGCAATGGCGCCGTCGTTCATCCGCTGAGCGCGGAGGGCCTTGGCCATGCGGTCCATGAGGCGCAGCTCTGAGGCGAGCGGGTCGTCGTCACCCTCGAGCACCGCCTGGGCCTCTTCGTAGGCGAATCGGCGGTCGGAATGGATGACCGTGCGCCCAAACCAGCGGTCGTGGACTGTCCCGGACTCGTCCATGGCGAAGATGGCAGAAAAGGTGAACTTGTCCTCGCGCGGGCGCAGCGAACACACTTGGTTCGACAAGATTTCGGGCAGCATCGGAACGACGCGGTCGACCAGGTAGACTGAGGTGGCGCGATCGATGGCCTCTTGCTCGAGCAGGCTTCCGGGCCGCACGTAGTAGGTCACGTCGGCGATGTGCACGCCCACTTCCCAGAGTCCGTCCTGAAGGGGTCGAATGCTGAGTGCGTCGTCAAAATCTTTGGCGTCCACGGGGTCAATCGTGAAGGTGAGCGTCGTGCGCAGGTCGCGGCGGCGGGCGATTTCGAGCGGATCCAATACCAGCGGAATCTGCGCGGCCTCGGCCTCTACCTCGGCGGGGAAGTTCCAGGGGAGCCCAAACTCCTCCATGATCGCGTGGATTTCGGTCTCGTGCTCGCCGCGTTCGCCAAGTATTTCAACCACTTTGCCCACCGGAGCGCGTTCGGCGTCGGTCCATTCCACGAATTCGAGCACCACCATTTGGCCACCCTGGGCTGTGCCTAAGTACGGCTTCGGAACAAAAAAGTCCCTGCCCACCTTGCGTCCGTCGGTTAAGATAAATGCTCCCTGGGCATGGAGTTGCACCTCGCCCACGTAGCGGCTGCGCGCGCGGCTGACCACTTCGACGACTTCGCCCTCGAACTTTTTGCCCGCCTTTTGCGGGTATACGAGGACTTTGACGCGGTCGCCTCCGAACGAAAGCCCCGTGCTGCCCTGGCGAATGTAGATGTCGTCCAAACCGGGACCGCGCACGACGTAGGCGGCTCCGCTCGACGTGAGTTCGATGGTGCCCGTGGCATACGCCATCTCCATTTTCAGGCGAAATCCGTCGCCGTCGGCCTCAATTTGGTTGGTGCGGCTCAAAATCTCGAGAGCGCTGGTGACCAGGCTTTTGCCGGTCCGTTCGTTCATACCCGTTTCAAACGCCAAGTCGGCGGCCGTGAGTTTGCGCCCGGGGCGCTTTTGAAAAAATCGAAGCAAGCGGTTGGCCAGCGAAACCGCGTCCATCGAGCGGTGGGCCTTGTTAATCTTGGGTCCTTTTTTGGGCATCTAGGCGGAATTCTTGGCTATTTAGGTCAACGTCTGAGTAAAGGTCGCACAATTTTAAGAGGGCCGTGCAACCTTTGTGTTAAGGTGGGCATCTTTTTTACGGATTCCGCCCCCAACTAGTGGAAGCATGGTACGCACACATTCAAGGTGCCCTTCAAGGCCGCCTGGATGCGCAGCGCGCACTCTATGAGGCGCTTGCGCCACGTGTGCTGTATACCTGCCGACGCTACTTTAGCCACGAGGCGGACGCCGAAGACGCAATGATTCGAACGATGACCACGATGTTTCAGCAACTCCCCACGATTCGTGAGGCCAAGGCCCTACCGGCCTGGCTGCGCCGCACGGCCGTGAACGAGTGCCTCATGGAGCTTCGCCGCCGCAAGGTGGAGTGGGTGGGTGCCGACGGCTTGCCCGACGCAGGTTCTTCGGCCACCGATTCGCTGCACGACCGCGAGGCGCTCATGGAGCTCTTGCGCCAGTTGCCCGACGGATACCGAACCGTGTTCAATTTGTACGCCCTCGAAGGCTACAGCCACGCCGAAATCGCCGAACAACTCGGAATCTCTGAAGCCACCAGCAAGTCCCAATTGAGCCGCGCCCGCCAGTGGATGCAGCGCCGACTCGCCAATTTTGATCTGCAATGAGCCCGAAGGACGTCGACAAGCTGTTTCGCGAAGCCCTCAATGAAGGTCAAGCCAACCCGCGCCCCGAAGCATGGGCCCGCGTTGCCGCAAGCTTACCCAAGGCCGAGCCCGAGGCCGAGCCCAAGCGCCGCACCCTTTGGTGGCCCTACGCCGCCGCCGCATCGGTCGCCATCGCCGCGGTCGGAACGTGGTGGATGCAGGCTCCGGGGCCAGAGGCCGCGAGCAACCAGTTGCTCGTTTCTAGTAACCAGCAACCAGCAACCAGCAACCAGTTACCAGTTACCAGTTACCAGTTACCAGTAACCAGTAACCAGTCACTAGTTGCTCGTAACCAGCAACCAGCTGCTCGAAACAAGCAACCAGTCGCTAGCAGCCAGCAACTAGTCGCTCGTAACGAGTTACCAGTTGCTAGCAACCAGCTACTCGTTACAAGTTACTCCAAGGATTTCGCTCTTTTCGACGTGGCATTTCTGCCGCGCATGGAAGCGGACGCACTTGAAGAGTCGGTTCCGCTGCTCAAGCGCCGTGCGGTGGTCGCGGTGCAGACTCCGGCACTAGAGGTTCCGCGCCCCCGATACCTGCAGTTGGCGGCCAATGTGCAGAATGTGTGGACCGCCGTCCAAGAATACCGCGAGGCCGAGGTGCCTGCGGAAGTAACCGTTGAAGTGCACTTGCCAGCGCCCGTGCTTCAGCGAATCAACCAAACCAAAATGCTGGCTTCTAATTTGAATCAATCATGGTCAACACTACAATCAAGGCGCTCACGTTAAGCGCGATCCTCGCCCTTTCGGGTGCGGAACTTTGGGCCCAGGATGCGCCGCCGGCGATGCCGCCGGCTCCGACCGAAGCCCCTACTGCAGACACGAACGCGACGCGTGCCGCGCGAATGAGCGCAGAGATCGCCGCCGCCATCAGCGAGTACAGCAAAGACATGGCTGCGCTTGAGAAGCAAATTCAGGATAAGGATATCTCTAAGGAAGACGCCGAACGCCGCCGCAAGGAGCTTTCGAAGCGCCTTGAGGACCGCCTCGAGGCCATTGAAGAGATGGCTGAGGCCTGGGCTGACAACCTCGAGGAGTCGATTGAGAACCTCGAACTCAACTTGGGCGACAACCTCAAGCTGAACATTGAGCCAACTGAACCTAAGAAGAAAAAGTTGAAGAAGCAGATTGACGGAATGGTGCTTCTCTTGGGCACGAATCAGCTTTTGGGCGCGCCAATTGGAAGTAATTCAAATGAAGTCTATTCGGGTTACTGGAGCCCCAAGGGCGCCATGGCATCCACTTTTGGACTTTACTTCACGAGCCAAGGCCGTTTAGGTCGCAGCCCACTGTGGGCGCGTTCAGGTTGGGGATTTACTAGCTATACGTACGATTTTGGTCAAAATCTTTTGCAGTTTGATCCACCTACTGGTGGCGCCTACGAATTGGTGCCATCAAACATTGAATTGCGCCGCTCCAATCTTTCAATGACGTACTTTGAGATACCCCTGTCACTCGTGATCAATCCGTCACGCCGCGGCAATGGCCTTAGTCTTTCGGCCGGAGGCTTCACCGGGATCCGCCTTGGCGGTACCCGTCAGATTGTCTACCGTTCTGAAGGTATGGGCCGCGTAACCGAGAACACGAGTGGAAACTTCTACGGCAGCCTCTTTAGCTACGGACTTCAAGCCGAGCTGGGGTACCGCCGTTACACTGTTGGTGCGCGGCAGAATTTCAATAAGCCGTTCAATGAGGCCATTCTCCCAGCAAACCTCTCGTCGGATTCACAGCCGAATTTCTACAACGCTTCCGTCTTTGCCACGGTGCGTCTCTTTTAGGTTCTAGGTTAAGGCAGGCCTAAACAAGCGCCCTACGGCTTCGGCTGTGGGGCGTTTTGCGTTTTGGGCCTATAAAAAAACCCCGAGCGGGAGCCCGGGGTTTCCATTTGTAACGCGGTGAAGCTTACATCACGCCCTGGTCGAGCATGGCGTCGGCCACCTTTACGAATCCGGCGAGGTTGGCTCCTTTGACGTAGTCAATCGTACCGTCTTCGCGGGCACCGTACTTTACGCATGAAGCATGGATGCTCTTCATGATTCCGTGCAGGCGCTGGTCCACTTCTTCGCGGCTCCATGAGAGGCGCAGAGAGTTTTGGCTCATTTCGAGGCCTGAGGTCGAAACCCCACCGGCGTTCGAAGCTTTACCTGGGCTGAAGAGGATGCGCGCGGCGGCGAATGCCTCGATCGCTTCAGGAGTCGAAGGCATGTTGGCACCTTCAGCCACACACTTCACGCCGTGGGCGACAAGGGCTTTGGCATCGTCTCCGTTCAGTTCGTTTTGTGTGGCACATGGCATTGCGATGTCGCAGGCAACGCCCCACGGAGTCTTGCCGGCCACAAACGAGGCAGACGGGTACTTCTTGAGGTAGTCGCTGATGCGTCCGCGCTCTACGTTTTTGATGTGCATTACGTGAGCTAGCTTCTCGGCATTGATCCCCGCGGTGTCGAGGATGTAGCCTGAAGAGTCAGATAGGGTCAGCACGGTAGCGCCAAGCTCCGTCGCCTTCTCGGCGGCGTACTGGGCCACGTTGCCCGATCCTGAAACCACGACCTTTTTGCCTTTGAAGTCGTCACCCTTGGTGGCGAGCATTTCTTGAGCGAAGTATACGGTTCCGTACCCAGTCGCCTCAGGGCGAATCAGCGAACCGCCCCAGTTGAGGCCCTTGCCGGTCAGTACGCCGGTGAACTCGTTGCGGATGCGCTTGTACTGGCCAAACATGTAGCCGATTTCGCGTCCGCCCACACCGATGTCACCAGCAGGGACGTCTGTGTCAGCACCAATGTGGCGCGACAACTCGGTCATGAAGGCCTGGCAAAAACGCATTACCTCGTTGTCTGACTTGCCCTTGGGGTCAAAGTCTGAACCGCCCTTACCGCCGCCCATGGGCAACGTGGTGAGCGAGTTCTTGAAGATTTGCTCAAATCCGAGGAACTTCAGCACCGACAGGTTTACCGTCGGGTGAAAGCGCAGGCCGCCCTTGTAGGGTCCGATGGCGCTGTTGAATTCTACGCGGTAGCCGCGGTTTACGTGAACGTTTCCGGCATCGTCAGTCCATGAAACACGGAACATGATGGTGCGCTCGGGCTCAGTAATGCGCTCGAGGATGCGGGCCTTCTTGTACTTGGGGTTCTCTTCGATGAACGGAATGACGCTTTCAGCCACTTCGTGCACTGCTTGAATGAACTCAGGCTCAGCGCCGTTACGGGCTTTTGCCCAATCCATGAACGCTGAAATTTCAGCTTGGTACTTAGGATTCATAAAGGGGGTATTTATCCGACAAAGGTATAGCCGAAATTTGTCCTATGATTGAAGATCCGAATCCGCAGCGCACTCCCTTATCTGAATTGGGTGAATTTGGTTTAATTGAGCGACTTACCGCCGACCTGGTCCCTGTTCACGCGTCCACGGTGGTGGGGGTGGGTGACGATGCCGCGGTGCTTCGCCCCGATGCCGAGCACGACCTTTTAGTGAGTACCGACTTGCTCGTCGAGGGCGTGCACTTCGACTTGGCCTACGTGCCGCTGCAGCACCTGGGTTACAAGGCTGCGGTGGTGAACTTTAGTGACATGTACGCGATGGGCGGAACCCCCACACAGTTGACCGTCGGCCTTGCGGTGAGCAGCCGCTTCCCGGTCGAGGCGCTCGACGAAGTATATGCCGGTCTGCGCCGGGCCTGCGCCCAGTACGGCGTGGATTTGGTCGGAGGCGACACGACGTCCAGCCCCAGCGGCCTCACGCTCGCGGTGACCGTACTCGGGCAGGTTGCCAAAGGCGGAGCCATTCGGCGCAGCGGAGCCCAAGCGACCGACCTCATCGTGGTGTCGGGCGATTTGGGCGGAGCCTACATGGGACTCCAAGTACTCGAACGCGAAAAGGCGACCTTTTTGGCCAACCCCAACTTGCAGCCCGACCTCAGCGAGTACCAGTACCCCATCGAACGCCAGCTCAAGCCAGAGGCTCGCAAAGACATTGTTGAACTGCTGAAGGAACTCGACGTCACGCCCACCAGCATGATGGACGTGAGCGACGGGCTGTCGAGCGAACTGCTGCACCTCACCAAGGCCAGCGGCCTCGGCTGCGTGGTGTTCGAGGACAAGCTTCCGATTGACCCTGCGGTGCTCCGCACCTGCGAAGAGTTCGGGATCCACCCCGTGACCGCCGTGATGAATGGCGGAGAGGACTACGAACTCGTGTTCACCGTCTCTTTGGCGGACTACGACAAGATCAAGGGCAACCCAAGTATGACGCCAATCGGTCACATGACCGCCTCAGACGGAGCCTACCTCGTCAACCAAGGCGGAACCCACGTTCCGCTCACCGCCCAGGGCTGGAAGGCGTTCAGCGCTTAATCGCAGTTTAGATCACAAAAAAAGCCCGAGGCGCGAGCCCCGGGCTTTTTCGTTTAGTCGATTCCCTTACTTAATGAACGTCACCTCTTGCGTGAAGGTCTGTGAACCAAGGTCTGGATCGACGATGGTCTGGACACTACGCAGACGCAGGCTGGTTTCGAGGAAGCTCAGAATTTCATAACCGGTCTTTTCACCGTCAGCCGTGATGTAGAGCGAGTCAGGAGTAACGCCGCCGCCGTCAACAGCGTACCACGTTCCGTTGATGGTGTCCTGAATGTCGGTTCCAAATGATCCAAGGCCCGGAGCCGTGATCAGTCCGCGCACGTCCATGTTCCAGTAGATTGTTTGGGTCTCGTCTTCGTTGATGGCCAAGTCCATAAAGTTGTCTGGGCGAATCAGCGAATCGGTAATGGTGATGGGAAGGGCGCCGATTGGAGTAATCACCGTCCCTGCTAGGCTGAGGTCGCTGAGGTTCCAGGTTCCGGCCAAACGCTCATCAAGAGTTGGATCTTTTGTGCACGATGCAAGAGCTGCCATGGCGGCAACGGCGAGAAGGAGGTTCTTAGTCATAAAGGATAGAGTTAGTACTACAGCAAGGGGCAAAGCCCATGCCACAGGCGCGTTGGTTTAGGCGGTGATGGACGCTTTGAGGAACTCGCGGTTCATACGGGCGATGTTCTCGATCGAGATGCCTTTGGGGCACTCGACTTCGCAGGCTCCGGTGTTGGTGCAGTTTCCGAACCCTTCGAGGTCCATTTGATGCACCATGTTGCGCACGCGGTCGGCGGCCTCAACTTGACCTTGCGGAAGCAGGGCGAGCTGGCTCACCTTAGCGCTCACGAAGAGCATCGCAGAGGCATTTTTGCACGTAGCTACGCAGGCTCCGCACCCGATGCAGGTGGCGGCGTCAAAGGCGGCGTCCGCGTCGTGCTTCTCGATGGGAGTCGCGTTGGCGTCGGGCAGATTGCCCATCGTGTTCACCGAAATGTATCCGCCCGCCTGAATGATGCGGTCAAATGCACTGCGGTCGACCATTAGGTCGCGCACCACGGGGAACGCCTGAGCGCGCCATGGCTCGATGGTGATGGTGTCGCCATCTTTGAACTTGCGCATGTGCAGCTGGCAGGTGGTCACGCCGCGGTCGGGGCCGTGGGCCTCGCCGTTGATGAACATCGAGCACATTCCGCAAATGCCTTCGCGGCAGTCGTGGTCAAATACGACCGGCTCAACACCTTTGGCGATGAGCTGCTCGTTGAGCACGTCCATCATTTCGAGAAAGGACATGTCGGGCGAAATGTCGCTCACCTGGTAGGTGGCGAACGATCCGGATTCCTTGGCGTTTTTTTGGCGCCAAATTTTGAGCGTGAGGTTCATTACTTGTACGAGCGGGTTACGAGTTTAACGTTTTCAAACACCAAATCTTCTTTGTGCAGCGTGGCTTTGCCGGGGTCGTTGTCGGTGAATTCCCAGGCAGATACAAAGGCGAATTTGTCGTCCTGTCGAAGGGCTTCGCCTTCCTCAGACTGGTACTCCTCGCGGAAGTGGCCGCCGCAGGACTCTTCGCGCGTCAGGGCGTCGAGGGCCATGAGTTCGGCGAGTTCCATAAAGTCGGCAACGCGGTTGGCCTTGTCGAGTTCGGGGTTCATTTCAAACATTCCACCCAGGACCTTGACGTCGCGGTAGAATTCCTCGCGCAGGGCACGGATTTCGGCGATGGCGGTCTTGAGGCCGGCCTCGCTTCGGGCCATACCAATTTTGTCCCACACGATTTTGCCGAGTCGGCGGTGGAACACCTCGACTGGAGTCGAACCGTTGGCGTTGAGGAAGCCTTCAAAGCGCGCGCGAGCTGCCTTTTCGGCTTCGTCAAACTCAGGTAGGTCGGTCGAAATCGTTCCGGTGCGGATGTCGTCGGCCAAAAAGGTTCCGACGGTGTACGGAAGCACGAAGTAGCCGTCAGCCAAACCCTGCATGAGGGCCGAGGCACCGAGTCGGTTTGCGCCGTGGTCAGAGAAGTTGGCTTCGCCTGCGACGAACAGTCCGGGAACCGTCGACATCAAGTTGTAGTCCACCCACAGTCCGCCCATGGTGTAGTGCACGGCGGGGTAAATCTTCATCGGGGTCACGTACGGGTTCTCGTCCGTGATTTTCTCGTACATCTGAAAGAGGTTGCCGTACTTCGATTCTACGACCTTGGTCCCCATTTCGCGGATTTCAACCTCAGAAGCGTTGGTCATGTTCTTGAGGTTTGCCTGCTCTTGACCGTAGCGCACGATGGCGGCCGAGAAGTCAAGGTAGACGGCTTCGCCGGTCTTGTTGACTCCGTATCCCGCGTCGCAACGCTCTTTGGCGGCGCGTGAGGCGACGTCGCGCGGAACCAGGTTCCCGAACGCCGGGTAGCGGCGCTCGAGGTAGTAGTCGCGCTTCTCTTCAGAGAGGTCGGTGGGCTTCAGGCGACCTTCGCGGATCGCCTTGGCGTCTTCGAGCTCGGCCGGAACCCAAATGCGTCCGTCGTTGCGAAGCGATTCGGACATCAGCGTGAGCTTGGACTGCGACTCGCCACTTACCGGAATGCACGTGGGGTGAATTTGCGTGAAGCAAGGATTCGCAAAGAAGGCGCCTTTTTTGTGGGCCTTCCAAGCAGCGGTCACGTTCGAGCCCATCGCGTTGGTGCTGAGGTAGAATACGTTTCCGTAGCCGCCCGAAGCGATAATCACTGCGTGGGCGCTGTGGCGCTCTAGCTCGCCGGTGACGAGGTTGCGGGCGATGATTCCGCGCGCTTTGCCGTCAACCACGACGAGGTCGACCATTTCGTGGCGGGCGTACATTTTCACGCGACCCTTGGCAACTTGGCGCTCGAGGGCCGAGTAGGCACCGAGCAGCAGCTGCTGGCCCGTCTGGCCTTTGGCGTAGAATGTGCGGCTTACCTGAACCCCACCGAACGAGCGGTTGTCGAGCAGGCCGCCGTAGTCGCGGGCAAAGGGAACCCCTTGGGCCACACACTGGTCAATGATGCTGGCCGAAACCTCAGCGAGGCGGTGCACGTTGGCTTCGCGGCTGCGGTAGTCGCCACCTTTGACGGTGTCGTAAAAGAGACGAAAGACTGAGTCTCCGTCGTTCTGGTAGTTTTTGGCGGCGTTGATTCCGCCCTGGGCCGCAATCGAGTGCGCGCGGCGCGGAGAATCCTGAAAGCAAAACGCCTTGACGTTGTAGCCCAGTTCAGCGAGCGATGCGGCGGCAGATGAACCGGCGAGGCCGGTTCCGACCACGATCACGTCAATGCGGCGCTTGTTGGCAGGGCTGACGAGGGGAATACTGCCCTTGTGCTTGGTCCACTTTTCAGAAATGGTCCCTTCAGGAATGCGTGAATTTAATTTGCTAGACATGTGCTACAAGCTTAAACGTTGGGCGAAATCAGGACGTAGAGGGGGATGAGTGCGAAGGCTCCACATACGACCACAGCAAATGTGCGTCCCACGAACTGCACCATGGGGGTGTAGGTGGGGTGCGTCCAGCCCATGGTTTGAAATGCAGACTGGAACCCGTGCCAGAGGTGAAAGCCGAGCGAGATCATGGCCACGACATAAAATGCGGTGTACCACACTTGCTCAAAGGCAGCAGTCGTGATCGTGAAGAGGTCTTTGTTGCCGTTGGCGTCGAGGCCGAGGGTTCCGAAGTGCATTTCATACCAGAAGCTCTTCATGTGCACGAGAATGAACAGGAGCGTAAAGATTCCTAGCAGGGCCATGTTGCGCGAAGCCCAGCCAGCATTCGCGGCCCCATTGTATTCGCCATAAGCCACCGGACGGGCAGCGCGGTTTTGGCGTGCTAGTACGATTCCGTCAGCGGCGTGAAGCACAATCGACGCATAGAGCAAGTAGCTCACAATTTTAATTGGCGGAAAGCTCGTCATGAACGCCGCATAGGCGTTGAAGTCCTCGCCGGTCCCGAAGACGATGGCGAGGTTTCCGAGCAGGTGAACCACCAAGAACGAAATCAAAAAGAGGCCCGAGAGGGCCATCCAGTACTTGCGGGCTAGTGATGACCCGAATAATCCGCGTTGCGATGCCATTTTTTAGTGACTTTGGTTGCTCAAAGGTAGGGGCCAAACGGCCTCGTACCAATCCGTAACAGTGCAAGCCGTACCTTCGTTCGCATGCGCTACGAACCCCTCAAATCGGACCTCTATGCCCGCCACCGGGCCCGCTTCACGGCTACGCTAAAGCCGAATTCCGTCGCCTTTTTTAATTCGAGTGACATCTACCCGACCTCGGCCGACGGAAGCTTTCCGTTCAAGCAAGCGACCGACATTCTATGGCTGAGCGGTGTGGACCAAGAGGAATCCATCCTCGTACTCTTCCCGAATGCCCCCAAGCCCGAACAGCGCGAGATGCTGTTTTTAGTCGAAACCAACGACCTCATTGCCCGCTGGGAAGGCGCCAAACTTTCGAAAGACGAGGCCCGCGCGTTGAGCGGAATCCAAAGCATTCACTGGCTCAGCGATTTCGAACGCGTTCTGCGCGATGTCATGGCGCACGCCCACCACGTCTATTTGCTGGGCCACGAGCACATTCGCCGCAACAACCCCGTTGAGACCCGAGAAGACCGCTTTGGGGCCGACCTGCGCCGCCGCTTCCCGAACCACGAGTACGAGCGCTCTGCGCCCGCCATGAACTTGTTGCGCGCCGTCAAAGACCCCGAAGAGGTCGCCATCATGCAGGTAGCCGCCGACATCACGGCCGCCGGCTACGACCGCGTGATGCGCTTCCTCAAGCCTGGGGTGTGGGAATATGAGCTCGAGGCCGAGTTCCTCCACGAGTTTGTGCGCCTCCGCTCGCACGGATTTGCCTACACGCCCATCATAGGCTCTGGGGCGAACGCCTGCGTGCTGCACTACATCACCAACGATGCCCAGGTGCACGATGGCGACATGGTGCTTTTTGATGTCGGAGCCGTGTACGGCAACTACGCCTGCGACGTGACCCGCTGCTTCCCGGCCAACGGTCGCTTCACTCCGCGCCAGCGGCAGGTTTATGAGGCGGTGCTCCGCGTCGAAAAGGCCGCGATGAACCTGCTCAAGCCCGGCGTACGCCTGCCCGACTACCACGTTCAAGTCGGCGAGCTGATGACCGAAGAGCTGATCGGCCTCGGACTCATCACCCGCGAGGACGTCGCCCACCAGGACCCAGCGTGGCCCGCGTACAAAAAGTACTTTATGCACGGAACCTCGCACTACCTCGGCCTCGACGTGCACGACTACGGGCCCTGGGACGGTTCCGAAATCAAAGAGGGCATGGTATTTACCGTCGAGCCCGGAATCTACATTCCTGAGGAGGGTCTCGGAATCCGCATCGAAGACGACATCGTCGTCACCAAGGGCGAGCCGATCAACCTCACGAAGGCGATTCCTAAGGAGGTCGATGAGATTGAGCGGATCATGGCCTCAGGTAACTAGCAACTGGTTACTGTTTTGAAGAAGTTCTTGCGCTCGGCGTTTTACCGCCTCGGACCCCGGACGCGCCGAGTCGTTCGTCGGGTGGTGGTACTGCCCCTCGATCTGTGGACGCTGCTGCGCCATGGGGGGCGCCCGTCCTACGCGGGGATACCGTTGCCTTTGCCTGGCGAGGTCTTTACGGGCGGCGGGGACTTTCTGGCCAATGGATTGCTGTTCAAATCCCACTTCATTGGGCTTGGCGGGCTCCGACCCGACGAGCGCGTCCTCGACATCGGAAGCGGTTTGGGCCGCATGGCGATTCCGCTGACCGACTACTTGACGCGGCCGGACGCCTACGAGGGCTTTGATGTGGTCCGCGAGGCGGTCGAGCTGTGCACGCGCCGCATCACGTCGCGCTACCCGGGCTTTCGGTTTACGTGGGTTCCGCTGCACAATGACTTGTACACGGGGGGCGGGGCACGTGCGGCCGAGTTCACTTTTCCGTACCCGGACGCCGACTTTGACTTTGCCTGGGCAACCTCGGTATTTACCCATATGGACCGCGACGAAGTGGCCCGCTACCTCGCCGAAACCCGCCGCGTGATGCGCCCAGGTGGTCGTTTTTTGGCAACATTCTTTTTGATGGATTCCGAGGCCGAGCGGGCTTCTCAGGGCGGAACCTACGGGTTCCCCGTGCAGCGCAACGGTGTGTGGTACATGGACCCCGAAGTGGTCGGAGCCAATGTCGCCTTTCGCCCCGAGGACGTCGAGTTCATGGCCCGCGCGGCCGGTTGGTCGGGTGTCGAAATCCATTTTGGCCGCTGGAGCGGCCGTGGCGGAACCACCCTCGACTTTCAGGACGTGGTACTACTGCGCGCCTAGCTGGCGAGGCTGGCGAGGTTGGTTTCTGGTTGCTCGCAACTGGTTTTTTCAAACGAATATTTTAAATAATTCGTTGAATTACAGTTACATATCCATTTGGATGATTTTGAAAAAAAGTAAAATCCGGTTATAACCGAATGGGTGAGGTCGCCCGGCGGCCACCAGAAGCAAGGAACAAGGAACACGCAACCAACGAGCCAACGAGCCAACCTTGCTAACTTTACTGCATGCAACAACCCCTTGCCGGGAAGCGCGCCATTGTCGGTGGCGGATCCCAAGGAATAGGCCGCGCAGCGGCTTCCGCACTCGCCGAATTGGGCGCCGAAGTTCTTTTGCTGGCGCGCAACGCTGAATCGCTGGCCCGCGCTGCGGAAGGACTGCCAACGCCGGCCGGGCAAATGCACCGTTGGTTAAGTGTGGACAATGCCCAACCCGAGGCGTTGGCGGCAGCGGTGGCGGCCGAACTCGAGGCTTGGGGCGACGCCCACATCTTGGTCAACAACACCGGAGGTCCGGCGGCGGGTCCGCTGCTTGAGGCCAGCGCGGAGGCGTTTTTGAGTGCGTTCACCAATCACTTGCTGGTCAACCAGAAGTTGGCGCAGCTGCTGGTTCCGGGAATGAAGCGGGCGGGCTACGGCCGCATCGTCAATGTGATTTCGACGAGTGTGAAAGCTCCGCTGCACGGCCTAGGGGTGAGTAATACGGTGCGCGCGGCGGTCGGAAACTGGTCCAAGACGTTGGCTACCGAGCTGGCTCCGAGCGGGATTACCGTAAACAATGTGCTACCTGGCGCCACGGCGACGGAGCGCCTCACGGCGATTATTGACGGACGCGCGGGGCGTACGGGCCGTCCGTATTCCGAAATTGAGGATGAAATGAAAGCTGAGGTGCCGATGGGCCGCTTTGCCGACCCCGCTGAAATTGCGGCGGCGGTGGCGTTCCTCGCGTCGCCGGCGGCGAGCTACATCACGGGCATTAACATTCCGGTCGACGGAGGCCGTACTCCAAACCTATGATTACGCTGCGCAACTACATTGGCGGAACCTTCAGTGCTCCCGCCAACGGACGCTACCTCGACAATATTGAGCCCGCGACGGGTGAAGTGTACAGTTTGATTCCGGACTCGGGAGCAGAAGACGTGGCCCGCGCCGTCGAAGCGGCCAAGAAGGCGTACCCGACGTGGTCCGCGTTGACCGCGGCAGATCGCAGCAAGCACCTGCTGGCGGTGGCGCAGCGCATCGAAGAGCGCATGGACGAGCTGGCTGCGGCCGAATCGCGCGACAACGGCAAGCCCTTGAAGCTGGCGCGTACGGTGGACATTCCGCGGGCCCGCGACAACTTTGCGTTTTACGCGACCGCCATTCTGCACGACTGGAGCGAAACTCACGACATGGGCGCCCACGGATTCAACTACACCCTGCGCCGCCCCATCGGAGTGGCGGCCTGCATCAGTCCCTGGAACCTACCGCTTTACCTCTTTAGCTGGAAAATCGCGCCCGCCCTTGCGGCCGGCAACACGGTCGTGGCCAAGCCCTCTGAGGTGACGCCCTACACGGCGTACTTGCTGAGCGAGATTCTTGATGAGCTGGGTTTTCCGGCGGGCGTGCTGAATATTGTGCACGGAACTGGTCCCGGCGTCGGCGAACCCCTGGTTACGCACCCTGACGTGCCGATGATTTCGTTCACAGGCGGAACCGCCACCGGCGCCCGCATCAACACGCTGGCCGCGCCGAGCTTCAAAAAGCTGAGCCTCGAACTCGGCGGCAAGAACCCCAACATCATTTTTGCGGACTGCGATTTTGAGTCCATGCTTCGTACCACGCTTCAGTCGTCGTTCGCCAACCAGGGCCAAATCTGCCTCTGCGGGTCGCGCATCCTCGTCGAGCGTCCGATTTACGACCGGTTCGTGGCGGAATTCACCGAGCGCGTCCGCGCCCTGCGCGTGGGCCTGCCGAGCGACCCCGAAACCCAGGTGGGGGCGGTGGTCTCGGCTCCGCACCGCGACAAGATTTTGAGCTACATCGCTTTGGCCCAAGAAGAGGGCGGACGCGTGGAGTGCGGCGGTCACTCGGTGGAAGTACCCGGGGCCCCCAATGGGTACTTTGTAGCGCCGACCGTCATCACTGGTCTAGGTATGAGCTGCCGCACGAATCGAGAAGAGATTTTTGGTCCGGTGGTTACGGTGATGCCGTTTGATTCCGAAGAAGAAGCGCTTGCGCTGGCCAATGCCACCAAGTACGGCCTCGCCGCAACCCTGTGGACGAGCAACTTGCAGCGCGCCCACCGCGTGGCGCACGAGCTCGAGGCCGGAATCGTGTGGATCAACAGCTGGCTCGTTCGCGATTTGCGCACGCCCTTTGGCGGGGTCAAGCAGTCGGGCCTGGGTCGTGAAGGCGGGTTCGAGGCCCTTCGCTTTTTTACGGAACCCAAAAACGTGTTTGTCAAGCTTTAGCGTGCTTCTGGCCGCTAGCAACTAGAAGCCAGCAAAGAAAAAGAGGGGCTCGCAGTAGTTAAAAAAGAAAGCCCCGGCTCGCGGCCGGGGCTCAGTAGGAGTGCTTAACTACTCAACGAAACGCATGAACGTTGAACACAAAATCACCTAAACGCAAAGCACTCTGTAGGTAATTATTCCAAAAGCGTGCCAAAGGGCAACGAGGTTGAAATTTTTTTAGAGCTTGTAGCCGAGCGAAACCAGGTACTCGGATGGACGGTTGCTGAGGGGGAGTCCGTTCCAGGTTCCGCCCTGTGCCGTGAACGCCGAGTTGAGCGCCACGTCGAAGGTGATGCTGCCAAGGTCAAGACCCACGCCCAAACGGTAGCCGAGTTGGTAGTTGCTGAAGGTCGACTGAAAGGTGTCGTTGAGTTCAAAGAGCGCGTTGATTCCGGCCTGGGCGCGCACGAGTTTGAACATGCGGAATCCAGGCGACAGTGCCAGCTGCACGCTTTGCGATTGAAGGGTTTCGTCAAAGGGGCGGCCCTCGATGTCGATGCCTTGAAAAGTGTAGGTGCGGGCGGAGTAGAGCGATTCGAACGCAAGGTAGCTTCCGTCTTTGCGCTGTTCGCGCACCGTGAGGCCGGCATGCCATCCGTTGACGGGGCGCTCGAGGCGGGCGATGCTTCCGGCGCTGACGAGGCCGCTGTCAAGGCCGACTCCGCTGAGGTTGTAGTTGACGCCTCCGCGCAGGTAGGCTTTGATCTTGGAATCCGAAGATTGGCTCAAGGCGGGCACCGACAGGGCCACGCCGAGTAGGGCAAGGGCAAAACGTTTCATACTTCGGCCAACGCGATAATCGGGCCAAAATTGCGTGAAATTGTGCAAGTGGCGCTTAGTGAACGACTTGGATGCGCTCGCGGAACTGGCGTCCGTCGGCGTGGCGCACGTCGATCAGGTAGGTTCCGGTGGGCCAGTCGGCGGTCGGAATCTGCATTCCGTCGACGCCCGTCGCGCGGTAGACTTCAGCCCCAGTGAGCGCGTAAGCGCGCACTACGGTCAAGCCTTGGGGGAGTTCGAGGCGAACAAAATCGCGGACTGGGTTGGGCGAAAGGCCGACGGCGAGCTGTGGCTCGTCCACGCCAAGGGTGCTTCGCGTCAGGCCAAGGGTCTGAGTGGTGACGGCGTCTCCGTTGTCGTTGCCATTGCCGTTGGCAAACAGGCTTGCGACGTATATGGTGGTTCCGTCGGGGGCGTTTCCGCTGTTCCAGGTAAAGGTCCATGCGGCCTGGCCATTGCTGACTGTGTTGCCGCTCGAGGTGTGGGTCACGTAGCTGCTGTTGACGACTTTGCTGCCGGTTCCGGCGGTGAGGCTGCCCTGGTGGCCTGCAGATTCTACGGATGCTTGGAATCCGCTTTTGGGGTTGCTGGCTCCGCCCGTAGCATTGGTCACGGTGATCAAGTAGTTGGTGTTCGGAACAAATCCCGTCGATGGAATGTCGGTGCTAATGCTCACCGTTTGGGTCGAGATCGACGCGCCACTGTGGCAGCTCGAGCAGGTTTGGCTTCCGCTCGCAGGCGAGCCAGATTTACCGCCCGAAGGGCCTGATGAATTCGTCAGTGCGGGCAGGCTCGCGAGGGCAAAGGCGAGGATGGCGTAGCGTTTTTTCATACTTGATGAAACGTTTTAAGCGGGTTGTAGTTCATGGATGGTGACTTCGGGCCACATTCCGACGCGTCCAGGAAAGGCTAAGTAGCCAAATCCGCGGTTGACGTACAGCGTTTTTTGGCCCACTGGGTAGGCGCCGTCCCAGCGCGGATACTTCCACTTGACGGGGCTCCACTTGAACCAGCCCGGAATCTCGATTCCGAACTGCATGCCATGGGTGTGCCCGCTTAGTGTGAGCGCAATGTTGGCGGAATTCGGGAGCACCTCGGCATCAAAATGCGACGGGTCGTGGCTGAGCAATATCTTGGGCGTCGCGGGGTCGGGGCAAAGCGCCAGCGTTTCGTCGAGGCGACCGTACTGCGGGAACGGTGGGAGGCCCCAGTTTTCGATGCCCAGGAGCTCGAGCTCGGCACCGTCCTTGGTCAGCACCGCGCGCTGGTTGCGCAGAAGGGTCCAGCCCATTTCGGCCTGGTTGCGCGCCAGGCGGTCGAGGTTTGCTTCCTTGACTTCGGGACTCGGCCAGGGCACGTAGTCGCCGTAGTCGTGGTTGCCCAAAATACTGAAGACTCCGTGCGGAGCCTTGATTTGGCTAAAGCGTTCCATCCACGGTTCAATTTCGTCGGCCGTGTTGTTGACGAGGTCGCCGGTGAACACGACGGCGTCGCCATTGGCCTCAAGCACGGCGTCGATGCCTTTTTGAACTTCGTCGGGGTCGGTAAAACTACCGCTGTGAATGTCGCTGATTTGAACGATGCGGAACCCTCGGAAGGCCTCGGGCAATCCCGGAATCCGCGCGATGTGCTTTTTGATTCGGTAGCGCGAACGGCCAAACTGCCATCCGTCCAAAATGCCGAGAAACGGAATCGTCCCGAGGGCGACCGCAAGCCAGCCGAGGGCCTTGCGGCGTTCGGGCCAGCCTTCGTTGCCAAATAAGGCGAAGCCTCCGCGCACAAAATCTTCGGCGAGCCAGATTGCGATCATGGGGAGTTTGGGAACGTACAGCAGGACGAACCAAATCATGAAGGTTTGCATTCCGCGCCGAATCTCATCAGACGGCGCCGACGGGTCGTACTTGAAGAACGCATAGAGTACATAGGCGTAGCCCAGGCCGTGCACCACCATAAAGACGCGCTTGACCCAGGTCGCGGGGTCGAGGGTGCGCAGGCCGCGGTACACATAAAGGTCCATCGCAAAGTAGAGGACCAGGACAAAGAGAAAAGCTATGGGAGATCGCATAAACAAAGAGGTGCAAAGGTCGTACTACCTTCGCTACAAATGCTCAACCCATTTCGAAGAGTTTCGGTGTACCAGCTCCGCCAGCGGTGGAAGGCCGGGCTGCTGCTCTTTGCCTTGGTCATTGCGGCTGCGACGCTGTGGTACACCGAAACGCTGGCGTCCAACCTGAGGCGCCGCGAGGCCCGCGAGGTAGCTCGGTGGGCGATGGCGGTGGAGCATATTGTGCAGTCTTCGCCCGATGTGGACCTCACCTTGGCCACCCAAATTATTGAAGACAACGAGTCCATTCCTTTGCTGCTCGTCGACGACCAAGGTCGGGTGGTTTCGTCGCGGAACGTGGCGTGGGGCGATTCAACCGCGGCTGACACGACCTACTGGACCGATTTGATGAAGGCGTACGCGCCGCCAATTGAGCTCGAACTCGCTCCGGGCTTGAGCCAGTTTATCTACCAGTACGAGTCGACTACCCTGGGCCAGCTGCGTGTGTACCCTCGGGTGCTGCTCGGCGTCATGGCGCTGTTTTTGTCGCTTTCGTACTTCGGATTTCACCGCGCCCGCCGGGCCGAAGAAGACCAAGTGTGGACCGGAATGGCCCGCGAAACTGCGCACCAACTCGGCACCCCATTGTCGGCGCTCTACGGCTGGCTGACGGTACTCGAGGACGAGGCCGCGGCCCAGCCCAATTTGATCCCGCTGCTCGCCGAGGTGCGCAAAGACCTCGAGCGCCTACAGACCGTCGCCGACCGCTTCTCAAAAATTGGTTCAGACCAACCCGGTGAGGTGGCCGACCTCGCGCCGCTGGTCGAGCACAGTGTCGGGTACCTTCAAAAGCGCCTACCCAAGGGCGTTGAGTTGCGCTACGACGTGGCGGCCACGCTGCCCCAGGTGCGCTACCAGCCCGTGCTGCTGGGATGGGTCCTCGAGAACCTTATTCGCAACGCAGTCGATGCGCTTCCCGACCAAAAGGGGCGGATCGAGGTTCGCGCCCACCGCGTCAGAGACCAAGTGGTGGTCGACGTGGCCGACAACGGCAAAGGCATGACGGCCAAGGTGCGGCGTTCGGTCTTTCGCCCCGGATTCACCACCAAAAAGCGCGGCTGGGGCCTTGGGCTCAGTCTGGCGCGGCGCATCGCCGTTCAGGGTCACGGTGGCCATTTAGAGGTGCTGCACAGTGCGCCCGGTCAGGGAACCACGTTTCGCCTCGCCCTTCCGTTGCCGTGAGTGCCGCGCAACCTACCGGCATTTACGTCCACGTTCCGTTTTGCCGGCACGCGTGCCGCTACTGCGACTTTCACTTCTCAACGCTGCTCAAGCAAATCCCTGAAGTGGTCGCTGCAATGCAGCTCGAGGCGGAACTTCGTATTCCGCACGAAACGTCCGCCCGCACCCTGTACTGGGGCGGCGGAACCCCGAGTGTACTGCCGGACGCGGAATTCCGCGCCTTGAATGCTGTACTGCGCCAACGCATTGTGCTTGAGCCTGATGCGGAATGCACGCTCGAAGTCAACCCCGAAGACGTGACGCCCGACCGCGTGGCGCTGTGGCGCTCCGAAGGATTTAATCGTCTGAGCATTGGGGTTCAAAGTTTTCGCGACGACCGACTCGACTGGATGGGCCGCCCGCACCGGGGCCAAGACGCCGTCGACGCCGTGCGTCGCGCCCAAGACGCAGGTTTTGAGGATTTGAGCATTGACTTGATCTACGGTTTGCCCGGCAGCAGCCTCGGGGAATGGCAGGATCAGGTGGGACGGGCACTTGAATTGGAAACACCGCATCTTTCGGCCTATGCTCTGACCGTTGAACCCCGCACGGCTCTGGCTCATGATGTGGCCAAGGGCCGCAGCGAAGCCCCTCGGGACGAGCGGGCGGCTGAGGACTTTGTATGGTTCCGCAGCGAAATGCAACGTCAGGGTTGGGACGCCTACGAGGTGAGCAACTATGCCAAACCGGGCTGGCGCGCGGTGCACAACAGTTCGTACTGGCAGGGCGACCCGTACGTGGGCTTGGGCCCAGGAGCCCATTCGTTTGACGGGCACCGCCAGCGAAGGGCCAACGTGCGCAACAATTCGGTCTACCAACGGGCGCTTGCCGTGGCGAGCGGTGAAGATTGGTTTGAGCTCGAAGACTTGAACGACCAAGAGTGGTTTCACGAACAGGTGCTGACCCAGCTGCGTCGGGCAGAAGGGCTTCCGCGCGCAGCGGCCCAGGGGCGTGACCTTGACAGGGCGTGGTCCAAATGGGTCGGGCAAGGATTGATGCTGGCCGACGAATCGGGGTGGCGGCTCTGCGGCGAGGGCTGGCTTTGGGCGGACGCCATTGCGTCGGACGCATTTGGCCTTGAGCCCTGATTCCGTTAGTTTCGCAGCATGTACGACCTCAGCATACTCGTTGAATTTGGCCGGCCCCGCGCGTGGTACATCGACGGTCCGCGCCGCGAGCCCGTTCGGCTTGGCGACTGGGTCGGCGACGTGAACCAAGGCGGCGGCGTCAATTTTTTTGACGTGCACTTTAACCCCCACGCCCACGGAACTCACACGGAGTCGCTCGGTCATGTCGTGCGCGAAACGCGCCATGCGGTCGACCTCGGAATTTCGCCATGGCTCAGCGCTCGGGTGGTTCGAATTCCTGCTCCGAAGCTATTGACGCTCGAGGCGCTGCGTGCCTCACCGGCGGCCTTGTTTGATTACGAGGCACTGGTTTTGGCCACTCAAGAGGGTGACCTGAGCCAGCGTGACTGGCGGCAGACGAACCCGCCGGCCATTGAGCCTGCTGCACTGGCGTGGTTGGCCGAGCACGGAGTGCGCCACCTACTTGTCGATCTGCCGAGCGTCGACCCCGAAGAAGACGGCGGAGCCTTGGCGGCCCACCGCGCGTTTTGGGGGTTGCCGCTTGGGTCGCAGTCCGCGTCTGAAGCCCGCTACCCCGGGGCGAGTATTACGGAATTGATCCAGGTTCCGACCGACTGCGTCGAGGGGCGCTACAAGCTCAATTTGAGTTTGGCTCCAATGCAGGGGGATGCGGTACCGAGCCGGCCGATTCTGTTCCCCGACGGGAACGTGTAAACACCTACCTTTGCCCATTATGTGGGAAAAACTCGGTCGTTTTGTCCAAAAATACCGACGGCAGGTCGTTGCGTTTTGGGTAATTTATGTACTTGCAATGGCCTTCCTCGGGCGCAATGTCGAAGTGAGCTACCATTTCGCCAAAATGCTCCCAGAAGACGATAGTGTCTACACTGAATTTGTGGCACTAAGTGAGCACTTCGAGCAAGGAAGTGGCGGCGTCATTTTTTTGGCAGCGCACGACAATAGCTACTTCCTTCCGTACATCATGAATAGCTGGATCGAGCTGGCTAAAAGTATTGAGCAAACTCCCGAGGTTGAAGGTGTCCTTTCATGGCACAATGCGGTAGACCTTTACTTGGGGCCGGACTCTAACGATCGCTTCGAACCAATTCCCATCTGCGACGGCAGGATAGACAAGCCTGAAGAGGCCGAAATGGTTCGAGCAAAGCTCCGTGAACTTCCGGTTTACGATGGGTTGCTCAATGCTAACGATGGAACTACGCAATTGCTGGCGATACAGATTTCGGATACGGCGAATTACAGCAAGTTGTTTTTTCCGCTCATTGACCACATCACATCGGAGGCCAAAAAATTCGAACGAAGAACCGGAATTGACATTCAGATATCTGGGGTCCCCTACTTGCGAATGGTAAATGCGCGCAGTATAAAGTCTGAAATTAACTTGTTTTTAGGCCTGACAGCTGTCGTTACACTCGTCATCATGTTTGCGATGATGCGGAGCACGCGAGCGGCCATCATAGCCCTGGTGGTTGTGGGCGTCGGCGTAGTTGGTTCGTTCGGCGTGCTCGGCGCGCTCGGATTTAAGCTCACACTGTTCAGTGCACTGATACCCCCGCTACTGATTGTAATTGTGGTTCCGAATTGCATCTTTTTTATAAACAAGTACCACCAAGAGTACGCGAGAGATCAGGATGTTCAAGTTGCCATTTTGCATACAGTGAAGAAGATTGGTGGAGTGGCGTTGCTGACCAACCTGACCACGGCTTTGGGCTTCTCAACGTTTATGCTCACATCCAGTGATGCGCTGATTCACTTTGGTGTAGCGGCTACAATCAACATCATTGTGGTATTCATCCTTTCTATGACCATATTGCCGGTCATTTACAGCTGGATGCCTGCGCCGAAGCCACAGCATTACAAGCATTTAGAGCAACAATGGCTGAAGGATGGAGTCAATTGGCTCGAGCGCGTCGCACAGTTTCACCGCAAGAAAGTTTATGCCGGGGCACTGTTTCTTGCGGCCGTTGGGTTCGTGGGAATGCTACGAATGGAGACCACAGGCAACATTACTACCGATATTAATCCTAAGGATCCCTTGGTGCAGCAAATGACGTTCTTCGAGGACAAACTAGGCGGTGTAATTCCTTTAGAGATTGTAGTCAACAGCCGTGAACCCGGCGGAGCCCTTAAGTCAAATGTGCTGCGTCAGGCCGAAGCATTTCAACGGGCCTTGGACAGTATACCGAACCTTTCTCGGAGTATGAGCATCGTCGACTTTTTGAAATTCAGTCGCCAAGCGTACTATGGGGGCGGAGCAGAGTTTTACGAACTCCCGTCGGCGGCAGAAAGGCGGCAAATTGCTGCCTTGCTTCCTACGGGCAAACAGGATGTGAACCGTGCCCTGACTTCGGGTCTAATTGATCGAGATAACCAGCGTATTAGGATTACCGTTCAGGTGCGCGATTTGCCGAGGCCTGAAATGATGAAGGTTGTGGACGCCGTAAAAGAAAAGGCCGACGAGCATTTCAACAAAGAAGATGTGGATGTGAGCTTTTCGGGAGCAGGACTCATCTTTTTGCGATCCACGGAATACCTCATTGACAATCTAGTGAGCAGTCTCATTTTTGCAGTGGTAGTCATTTCGCTCCTTATGGCCGGACTATTTCGTTCCTGGCGCATGATGGTGGTGGCGATTTTGCCCAATCTACTCCCTTTGATTATGACGGCAGGAATCATGGGTTGGTTTGGCATTCCTGTGAAACCGTCGACCGTACTCATCTTTTCTATTGCCTTCGGAATTTCTGTGGATGACACCCTCCATTTGCTTTCGCGCTACCGTCAAGAGCTGCACCTCAACGGAGGTAGTATCGGAAGAGCCGCGATCATTGCCATTCGAGAATCCGGGGTTAGCATGTTCTACACCTCAGTAGTGCTTTTTGCTGGATTTATGATCTTTTTAGCGTCAAATTTTGGCGGAACTCAAGCGTTAGGCTTACTGGTGTCCCTCACACTCGGATTCGCCATGTTCTCGAACCTAATTTTGCTACCGTCTCTGCTGATGTCGCTCGACAAAGTGATGACGGGCAAAGAACAAGAGGTTTCTCTTGCTGAACTCTCTGAGGACGACGAATAAGCTATGAAAGGCATCATCTTGGCCGGCGGTTCCGGCACCAGACTCCATCCGCTCACGCACAGCATCAGCAAGCAGCTCATGCCGGTGTACGACAAGCCGATGATTTACTACCCGCTGTCGACCCTGATGGAGGCCGGGATTCGTGAAATCCTGCTCATCACGACTCCGCACGACGCGCCGCTTTTTCACAAGTTGCTGGGCGACGGTTCGCAACTTGGCTGCCGCTTTGAGTACACCGTACAGCACGAGCCCAACGGCTTGGCGCAGGCCTTCGTGCTGGGCCGCGACTTCATTGGCGACGACGCGGTGGCGCTGGTTTTGGGCGACAATATTTTTTACGGAACCCAGATGCCCAGCATCCTACAGGCCTCGGCAAATCCCAAAGGCGGTGTCGTGTTTGCCTACCCGGTGAGTGACCCCGAGCGCTACGGTGTCGTGGAGTTTGACGCCCACGGAAAGGCCCTTTCGATCGAAGAAAAGCCCGCGCAGCCCAAGAGCAACTACGCGGTTCCCGGCCTGTACTTTTACGACAACCAAGTAGTCGAAATCGCGGCCAACCTCAAGCCCTCGCCCCGCGGAGAGTACGAAATCACCGACGTCAACCGCGAGTACCTGCGGCGCGGCGAGCTCAGCGTTCAGATCATGGACCGCGGTACGGCCTGGCTCGACACCGGAACCTTCGAAAGCCTCATGGAGGCCGCCCAATTCGTGCAAATCATCGAGCGCCGCCAGGGCTTAAAGGTGGGTTGTATTGAAGAGGTCGCCTACCGCCAGGGCTTCATCGATGCGGCGCAGCTCGAGGCCCTTGCGGCTCCGCTCGTAAAAAGTGGGTACGGAGCCTACTTGCGCGCACTCCTTCGCTAAACGTTAAGCCCCGAGCGGGCGCTTTGAATACACTCCTTGCAATGCAGTCCGTAGAACGCCTCCAACGAACCTATCTCAATGCCCTCGAATCGTCGATGGGTGAGCCCGAGTGGAGCCGCCAGCCCGACCGGTTGTACGCCCCGCAACGCTACATTTTGGCGATGGGCGGTAAGCGCCTAAGGCCAGTACTCGCGCTGATGGGTGCCGAGGCGGTGGGGGCCAAGGCGGAACTCGCACTGCCCGCGGCTCATGCAGTAGAGCGCTTTCACAACTTTTCGCTCATCCATGACGACATTATGGATGCGGCTCCCCTGCGTCGGGGCCAGGCCACGGTGCACGAGCGATGGGGAGTGAATACTGCCATTTTAAGTGGTGACGCGCTTTTTGCGCTGGCGTTTAAGGCGCTGGAATCCGCACCCAAGCAGGTGCTACCTGACCTCTACCGGGTGTTCACACAGACTGCGCTCGAGGTGTGCGAAGGCCAGCAATGGGACATGGATTTTGAGCACGAGGACCATGTCGAAGAGGGCGCCTACATCCGTATGATTCGCTACAAAACCAGTGTTTTGCTGGGCTGTGCCCTCGAAATGGGCGTTCTGAGCGGAGGTGGTTCAGTAGAGATGGCCAAAGCGATGTATTCATTTGGTCTTGAACTCGGAACATCGTTTCAAATCCACGACGACTTGCTCGATGCCTTTGGGGACCCTTCAAAAACGGGCAAGCAAGCCGGAGGTGATTTGATTCAAGGCAAGAAGACGTTACTGTGGATCGAGCTAGGTCGTCGCAGTCCTGAACATATTCACGAAGCACTCGCGCTTCAGGGTGCTGAGCGCGTGGAGTACCTCACCGAAGCGCTCGAAACCACGGGGGTGCGTGCCCATGTCGAAGAACGCCGTCGCGTCCACTTTGGCTTGGCCCTTGAGGCCCTTAAGCATGCGGGTACGCTGGGTGCCCGAACCCAAGATCTTCACGAGCTCGCCGATTGGCTTTTTTCCCGCGATTCCTAGGCTTTTTGGCCGTAATTTTGCACGGAATTTAGCCCATATGGATCGCTTTTCTTTTCTCGGCAGTGCGCACGTAGCGTACCTAGATGACCTCTACCAACAGTATGTCGAGAATCCCGATTCGGTGGAGCCTTCGTGGAAGGCGTTCTTTCAAGGCTATGACTTTGCTCGGAGTTCGTACGGCGACGACCTCGAGTCGGTCGTGGCGCCTGTGGGTCCAGAGGTGCCTGAAGCGCTCCGCAAAGAATTCATGGTGCTCAACCTCATCAACGGATACCGCACCCGCGGCCACCTGTTCACCCAAACGAACCCAGTTCGTGAACGCCGGAGTTACAAGCCGACTTTGGAACTCGAGAACTTTGGCCTTAGTGCCGCGGACCTCGACCACGTGTTTCAGGCGGCGGTAGAGGTGGGATTGGCCGGAGCTGCTCCGCTTCGCGAAATTGTGGATCACCTCAAGGCGATTTACTGCCGATCCATTGGGGTTGAATACATGTATATCCGCGACCCTCATGTGGTGAAGTGGATTCAAAACTTCATTCACCCGAACGACAACTACCCGGTTCTCAACTCGGACGAAAAGAAGCACATCCTGCACAAGCTGAACGAAGCCGTTGCGTTTGAGAACTTTTTGAACACCAAGTTTGTCGGCCAAAAGCGCTTCTCGATCGAGGGAGCTGAATCGCTGATTCCCGGCCTCGACTTCATGATGCAGCGTGCTGCGGAACTCGGCGTCGAAGAGGTCGTGCTCGGCATGGCCCACCGCGGACGCCTGAACGTGCTCACCAACATTTTTGGCAAGCCCGCCCGCCAAATCTTTAGCGAATTTGAGGGCAAGGAGTTTGACGACGAAGAGGGCTTTGACGGCGACGTAAAGTACCACTTGGGGTACACGACGACGCGCCAGCTCCGCAACGGCCGCGAACTCAAACTCAACATTTCGCCCAACCCCTCGCACCTCGAGGCTGTGGATGCAGTGGTTGAGGGTATCGCCCGTGCCAAGGGCAACACCGACTACGGAATGGACCGGTCCAAGGTGCTTCCGATTCAAATTCACGGCGACGCCGCGGTGGCCGGCCAAGGCATTGTTTACGAAGTCGTGCAGATGGAGCGCCTCGACGGCTACGGCACCGGCGGAACCATTCACCTCGTCATCAACAACCAGGTCGGATTCACCACCAACTACCTCGACGCGAGGTCGTCGACCTATTCGACCGACGTGGCCAAGGTGGTACTGGCCCCAGTACTGCACGTTAACGGTGACGACGTGGAGGCCGTGGTGCACGCCATGCGCTTCGCGATGGAGTACCGCCAGCACTTCGGACGCGACGTATTCATTGACCTGCTCTGCTACCGCAAGTACGGCCACAACGAGGGCGACGAGCCCCGCTTTACCCAGCCTCTGCTGTACAAGGCGATTGCACGCCACCCGAATCCGCGCGAAATCTACCACGCCAAGCTGCTCGCCCAGGGGGCGGCCCACGCCAACCTCGTCAAAGAGATGGAAGTGGAGTTCAAGGACATGCTCGAGGGCCACTTTGGCGAAGCCAAACAGATCGCCAAGAACGTGATTGTTCCGTTCATGGAAGACGAGTGGGCACCCTACCCGTCGGCGAAGCGCGGACAAATCCACGAGCTTCCGACTACAGGAGTCGAGCGCAACCAGCTCGAGTCGGCGGCCACGGCGTTAACTACGTTGCCCGAGGGTAAAAAGTTTTTGAACAAAGCCACGCGCCTGATCGCAGACCGCCACGACATGGTCTTTGGCCGCAACGCACTGGACTGGGGCATGGCCGAAAACTTGGCCTACGCCACCTTGCTCCAAGATGGCTTCAACGTGCGCATCTCGGGCGAAGACGTCGAGCGCGGAACCTTCAGTCACCGCCACGCCGTGCTCAAACTCGAGGACAGCGAAGAGGAGTACATCCCGATGAATTCGGTTCCGGGTAAAAAGGGACGGTTTGCCATTTACAATTCGCACTTGTCAGAGTACGCGGTGCTTGGATTCGACTACGGATACGCCATGGCCAGCCCCGAAACCCTCGTGATCTGGGAGGCCCAATTCGGCGACTTTGCCAACGGAGCCCAAATCATCATCGACCAGTTCATCAGCGCCGCCGAAGACAAGTGGAAGACTCAGAATGGCTTGGTAATGCTGCTTCCGCACGGATACGAAGGCCAAGGTGCCGAGCACTCCTCAGCCCGCCTCGAGCGCTTTTTGCAGCTTTGCGCCGAGGACAACATGGCCGTCTGCAACCCGACTACTCCAGCTAACCACTTCCACCTGCTGCGCCGCAGCATGCACTGGAGCTTCCGCAAGCCACTGGTGGTGATGAGCCCCAAGAGCCTCTTGCGCCACCCCAAAGCTGTGTCGACGGTCGAAGAGCTTACGCAGGGCGGCTTCCAACCGCTCATCGGCGATACGACCGTAAATCCTGCCAACGTGCGCAAGGTGGTGTTCTGCTCAGGTAAGCTGTACTACGAGCTCGAAGAGGCTCGCGCCGAGCGCGGAAGCACCGACACCGCCATCGTGCGCTTGGAGCAGCTTTACCCGATCCCGGCCGCACAAATGGAGGCCGAACTCGCCAAGTACCCCACTGACGCCAAGCTCGTGTGGGCCCAAGAAGAGCCCGCCAACATGGGCGCTTGGACCTTCTTGCTCGCGAACTGCGACCTCAAGCTGCAGCGCGTGTCGCCGCCGGCATCGGCGGCTCCGGCCAGCGGATCGCACCAAGCCGCCCACCACATTCAGCACCGCCTGATCGCCCAAACTTTTGACTGCTAAACCCACGTACCATGATCCTCGATATGAAGGTGCCCTCTCCGGGCGAATCGATTAGCGAAGTAGAAATCGCCACCTGGCTCGTCAGCACGGGCGACTACGTCGAAAAGGACCAGGCCATCGCCGAGGTGGATTCAGACAAGGCTACCCTCGAGCTTCCGGCTGAGGCTGCTGGGGTTATCGAAGTTTTGGTCGAGCCCGGAACCACCGTGGCCGTGGGTCAAGTGGTCTGCCGCATTGACACGTCGGCGGCTGCGCCAGAGGGCGGATCCAAGCCCGCTGCCGCCAGCGCTTCGCCTAACCCGATGCCCGTAGCGGCTGCTCCGGCACCGACCGCCGCGACCTACGCGACCGGAACGGCTTCGCCCGCTGCCAAAAAGATCCTCGCCGAGAAGGGTATGGACGCCAGCCAAGTCGCCGGAACCGGCAAGGACGGCCGCATCACCAAGGAGGACGCGGTGAACGCCAAGGTTGCGATGGGTTCCGCCCCCGTATCGGGACGCGGAGAGACCCGAACCCGCATGAGCGCGCTGCGCCGCAAGCTCGCCACCCGCCTCGTAAGCGTGAAGAACGAGACCGCGATGCTGACGACCTTCAACGAGGTAGACATGAAACCCATCATGGACCTGCGCAAAGAGTACAAGGACGCGTTTGCGGCCAAGCACGGCGTCGGACTTGGATTCATGAGCTTTTTCACCCTGGCGACGGTACGCGCGCTCAAGATGTACCCGGCCGTGGCCAGTATGATTGACGGCGACGACATGGTTTCGTTCGAAACTACCGACATTTCAGTAGCCGTGAGTGGGCCCAAGGGCCTCATGGTTCCGGTGCTGCGCAACGCTGACCAGATGAGCTTCGCCGAGGTCGAGGGCGGAATCAAGGACCTCGCCACCAAAGTGCGCGACGGCAAAATCAGCGTCGACGAGATGACAGGCGGATGCTTTACCATCACCAACGGCGGCGTATTCGGCTCGATGCTTTCGACACCAATCATCAACCCGCCGCAGAGCGCCATCCTTGGAATGCACAACATCGTCGAGCGCCCCGTGGTGCGCGACGGCCAGATTGTGGTGCGCCCCATCATGTACGTGGCGATGAGCTACGACCACCGCATCATCGACGGCCGCGAGTCGGTCGGAACCTTGGTCGCCATCAAAGAAGCCCTCGAAAATCCCGTGGAGCTCCTGATGGGCGGCGATGTGAAAGCGGGGTTGGGCTTGTAGCCCTTTGCCCCATGCAGTTCATCGACACCCACACGCACCTCGACAACCCCCAACTCGAGGCCGACCGCTCCGAAGTTTTTGCGCGAATGCGCGAGGCGGGGGTGGCGATGTCGCTCATCCCCAACGTCGACGACGAAAGCTGGCCGCGCATGCAGGCGCTTCAGGCCGAATACCCTGACTCGGTGCGGCTGATGCTCGGACTCCATCCCTGCCATGTGGGTGAGGATTGGTCTGAAGTTTTGGACCGCTACGAGGCCCTATGGAAGGCGACGCCCGACGCCTTTGTAGCTGTCGGCGAACTGGGACTCGATCTCTACTGGGATCAAACCACCTTGGACCGTCAAGTTGCCGCGCTCGAGCGACAGCTCGAATGGTGCCTGCGCTGGGACAAGCCGTTCAGCATGCACGTACGCGAGGCCTGGGGCCCCACCATGGACGTGCTTCGGGCCTGGAAGGGCCGCGGACTGCGAGGGGTACTGCACTGCTTTACGGGCTCGCGTGAAATCGCGTCTGAACTCATTGACATTGGCCTTTACCTCGGAATCGGAGGCGTCGCCACCTTCCCCAAAGCCGGCGTGGTCGACGTACTGCGTGCCACGGGCCTTGAGCGCGTGGTTCTTGAAACGGATTCGCCGTACCTGGCGCCCGTGCCGTTTCGCGGCAAGCGCAACGAATCGGCCTACGTGCGACGCGTCGCCGAGCATTTGGCGGCGCAGCTCGAAGTTCCGTTGAGCGAAGTCGCCGCAGTCACCAGCCGCAACGCGCGGCATATCTTCGGACTGTGAAACTGCTGATTCTCTACACGGGCGGAACCATTGGAATGGTGGCCCAGCGCGACGGAAGCTTGGTTCCGTTCCACGCCGACGCCCTGCGCGCCAACGTGCCCGATTTGGCCCGACTCGCCGCCGAGGTCGACTGCCGCAGCCTGGGCCAGCCCAAGGATTCGTCGGACGTCGGCCCCGACGACTGGCGTGCCATGGCCGACGCCTTATGGGCGGCACGCGACGAATTTGACGGTTTTGTGGTGCTTCACGGAACCGACACCATGGCCTACACCGCCAGCGCCTTGAGCTTTATGCTGGGCGGCTCATTTGGCAAGCCGGTGGTGCTTACGGGGAGCCAGGTTCCGCTCGGCGTGCTTCGCAGCGACGGCCGCGACAACCTGCTCACGAGCCTAGAAATCGCCATGCTGCGCGACGCTCAAGGTGGCCCGCAGGTGCGCGAGGTGACGGTGTTTTTTGAGAACCGCCTCTTTCGCGGAAACCGGGTGTACAAGCATTCCGCGCGCCAATTCGACGCGTTTCACAGCCCCAACTACCCTGAATTGGGCCGAAGCGGAGTCGAACTCGTGCTGCACCGCAAGCGCTTGTGGCAGCCAGACCTCGGCGAAGGCCGACGCACGGCGCTCAACGCCAACGTGGCCGTCGCAACCCTTACGCCCGGAATGACCGAGACCGCCCTGCGCGCCATGCTTCTGGGTAGCGGAGCCCAAGGCGTGATACTGCAAACCTTGGGTAGCGGCAACGCCCCTGCGTGGCCCTGGTTGGCCGCGGTGCTGGCTGAGGCAGGCGCCCAAGGCGTCCGATTGGCCCACGTGTCGCAGTGCCGGGCAGCGTCGACGGCTCCGTCGAACTACGCGTCTGGCAAAGTGATTCAGGACGCGGGCGTCTGGGAATCCGGAGGAATGACCCTCGAGGCCGCCGTAGTCAAGATGATGCTGGTGCTTGCCCTTGAGCCAGATGCCCAGTCTGCTGCTTGGTCCGCCAGCTGGGCAGGGGAGCGGGATTGAGGGGTGCCCCCTAGGACAGCTCGGGTCTGAAACATTAGTTCTTAAGCAAAAAAAAGCCGCCCCCCGAAGGAGGCGGCTCGTTCACTCCCGAAGGAGGTCGTTTCTTAGTTCAGAACCGTAACGCGGGCTACTGCGCTGCTGCCGTCTTCGAAGATGGCAGTCACGAAGTACAGTCCGTTGGCGTACTGGGTGGCGTCCAGCTGTGTTCCGTTCACGCGAGCAACTACTTCGCCCACGCTATTGGTGAGGATCACTGCAGCGAGGTCTTCGCGAGTAGTCACCACGTTGATGATCGAGTTCGTTGGGTTCGGGAACACGCGAATGCTGTTCATCGAAGTTTCTCCGAGGCCTACGCAAGCTTCCACAACAACCGTAGTGGTGGCGCTGTTGGCGCATCCATTGGCGTCGGTGTAGCTGTACGTGATGATGTGCGAACCAACACCCGCAGTAGTAGGATTAAAGCTTGCACCCGTAACACCTGTTCCACTGAAGGCACCACCGGCTGGAGCACCAGCAAGTACAACTGGGTTATAGTTTACACAAGTGGTATCACTGAATGACAGTACCGTTACAGCGGGAAGATTGTTAACTACAATCGACTTGCTGGTGGCAGTGCTCGTACATCCGTTTGCGGTAACCGTCACCGAGTATACACCCGCGTTAGCAGCTGTTGCGTTGTTGACCGTAACTGATGCACCTGTTCCGCTAAAGTTCGGGCCGCTCCATGTAAACGTGGCGCCAGTCGCTGAAGACGAAGCGGTTAGTTGAATGGTTTCTCCAGCACAAAGGACTGAGTCAACAACAACTACGCTTGCTGCAGCTGGTGCAGAAGGGTTGGCAATTGAATATGGTCCAAAGGTTGAAGAACAGCCAGTTGCTTTGGTTGCAGTTAGGTTGTACACACCAGCGGGCACATTGCTCAAGTCCGCTGTGGTACCAACTGATACGTTAGCGCTGTTGGTCCAATTGTAGGTTAGCCCTGCACCTACCACTGATACTCCAGTGATAGAACCGTTCGAAAGGCCACAGCCAGCATCAGTGATTGTTGGAGTTCCCGTCATCGTCGGAGCGGCATCCACTACCACGCTGAACGTCGCGGTATCTGAACAACCAGCCACGTTCGTACCGATTACGGTATAGGTCGTGTTGGCGGTTGGGCTCACGGTCAGGGTGTTGGTCGTCGTGCCGTTGTTCCACAGGTAGGTTGCGCCACCGGCGGCAGTCAGGGTTACACTTGTTCCGGCGCAGATGGTCGCACTACCCGTAACAGATACGGTCGGACGAGCCTCAACGGTTACCGTTGCGATCGTGCTGTTCGAACAGCCTGAGGCATCGGTAATTGTCAACGTGTAGCTTCCGGCAGCCGAAACGGTGATGGTTTGTGTCGCAGCACCTGTGCTCCACAAGTACGTGAATCCAGCAGGAGCCGAAAGCGTCGTAGAAGTACCCTGGCAAATGGTCAAAGAACCAGTCACCGAAGGAGCGGCTAGACCACACGCAATATTGTTGACGAATGGCGCAGCGGCAAACGAAGCGCCAGTCAATGCAATTGAACTAGCTCCTGGGCGGTAGTCTGGCGACGTGTAGTTATACGGCGTAGTCAAGATGTTTGCAGAGCTCGTCAGTGAGTCGTTCGCGTTCGTCCCAAAGAACTGCTTGATGTTGAACGAAGCACTCGTTTTGTAGAAGCCCTGATTCGGACGGTAACCCGCGAGAATGTTGTTCTTGAAGAGCAAGTTTCCGCTTGTTGCTTGACCTTCAGTTGAAGCGCCGTCAATGAACAGACCCTTTCTGAAATCCATGAAGATCGAGTTGTGAATCTTCATTTCGCTGTTGCGGCGTAGGCGCAATGCGCGTTCGTGCTTGGGATCGATTGTGGCGTTTACGTTGCCGCGAAGGGGTCCTACCGCAGTCACATTAGAGAACGTGGCAGCCGTCTTAGGCGTACTTGTTGAGCCACTTCCGTCGTTATCGCATTCAAATCCTTCTGAGGTAGAGCCTGACGATTGGTCAGCGATGGCTGGATCGCGAACGATCAAGGCAAATTGGATTTGACCGCGGAATCCGAAGTCGCAGTCCATATCGTCATCCAAACCACGGTAGGCGACGAGGTGCTTCGCATTCACTGTTCCGCCGAACCACTCAAAAGAGTCATCATTGGTGTACGATGTTTGAACGTAGTCAATTACCGTGCTGCGACCAACCGAACCCATGGTGAGTCCGTTGATCTCCTTGTCAATTTGGTAGGCATAGCCACCGAACTCGATACGCACGTACTTGAGTACGCCGCTGTTGTCGTTGTCGTTGGGGGTCGCACCACCGCCGTACTCAGAATCAGCAGAAACAACGAGACCTTCGATGTTGCCAATACCCGCGGGGGTTCCAGCAGTTGCGTTCGCTGGAAGGTTGTTAGCTGCCTTTCCAAGAAGGATAATACCTCCCCAGTCACCGATGGCACGGTTACCCACACCGCCGCTTGACGTGAAGACAATTGGGGAATTTTTGGTTCCGTTGGCGATGATTTTTGAGCCTTTTGTGATGATGAGGGCAGAGCCCGCAACGGTCTTGTTGCCACGGATCACGGTGCCTGGCTCAATGGTGAGCGTAGCGCCATTTTTCACGTAGATCGGGCCACTGATCATGTACGTATTGTTCGCCGTCCAACGGGTATCAGTAGTGATGTTCGCTGCAACAGTAACTGTTGGAGTTGGGTAAATCGTATTTGCAGGATCCCAGTTGGTCCATGTGTCGGTCCACATTGGCTCAGGGGCCGGTGCGAAGGCACCACGGAATGAAGTTGTGGTGAACTGTGGGAAGCCCTGATCGTTAAAATCCACATTGTTCAATGCAATTGAGGTCGCGGTGGGGCGGTAGTCAGGTGCGGTGTAGTTGTACGGGCTCACAAGGATGTTCGCCGCACTCACGAGCGTGTCGTTCATACTTTCTCCAACCCATTTCTTTGAATTAAAGGTGGCTGAAGTAGTAACAATCTTATTTGACGGCTGGCAGCCCGCAATGATGTTGTTGCGGAATCGAAGTAGATCTTCGCCGGCGCGCAGTTCTGCAGCGGAACCATCGATGTGAATTCCGCGCTTCCAATCCATAAAGATTGAGTTGAAGATTTTCATTTCGCTGTTGCGGCGAAGGCGAAGAGCACGCTCAAACTTGCTGTTGATCGTAGCGCTAGGGTTGCCACGAAGTGGGCCAATGGCGGTGAAGTTTGAAAACATCGCCGCAGTTTTTGGAGTGTTGGTTGAACCACTACCATCATTATCGCATTCAAAACCTTCTGAAGTTGAACCCGACGACTGGTCGGCAATATTTGGGTCACGAACGATGAGTCCAAACTGGACTTTACCACGGAATCCAAAATCGCAGTCCATGTCGTCGTCAAGGCATCGGTATGCTACCAAGTGCTTTGCGTTGACGGTACCGCCAAACCATTCGAACGCGTCATCGTTCACGAATGAAGCTTGCAGGTAGTCAATTTCAGTGGCAGCACCTACAGACCCGAACGTGAATCCGTTGATTTCCTTGTCGATTTGGTAGGCATAGCCTCCGAACTCAAGGCGGATGTATTTAAGTACCCCACTGTTGTCATTGTCATCGGGAGTTGCTCCACCACCATATTCAGAGTTGGTCGTTACGGGAAGGCCCTCAATGTTGCCAATACCCGCGGGCGTTCCAGCCGTTGCGTTCGCTGGAAGGTTGTTTGCGGCTTTACCTAAGAGTACGATTCCGCCCCAGTCGCCAATTTGTCGGCTGCCTGGTGCGGCACTTGAGGTGAAGACAATGGGTTGCGATTCCGTACCGGCAGCAATGAGTTTTGCGCCCTTGGTGACGATGAGTGCAGAACCCGCTACGCTTACGTTGCCTCGGATTACGGTTCCAGGCTGAATCGTAAGGGTTGCGTTATTCGTAACATAAATTGGACCCGAAAGCAAGTATACGTTGGCAGAAGTCCACGTGGTATTTGCAGTGATGTTGGTTGCAACAGTTACCGTGGGGGTTCCGTACACCGTAGTTTGAGGATCCCAGTTCGTCCAACCGTTGGTCCACATCGGAGTTGGAGCTGGAGCAAAAGCACCACGGAAGTTGGTGGGCTCAAATTTCCAGTTCACTTGGGCGAACGACGAAGTCGCGAACGCCGCAAAAAGGAAAAGTATGATTTTTTTCATGAGTAGGTTGACAATTTGAAGCAAACCTACTCGGAGTATACTACCTGTGTCTTAAGGTATCGTTATGCTTCGGTAATGCAAATGAAAAGGGAATGTTAAGTCCTTAAAGTCTGTAGGTAAGACCGAGTGAAACGGTGGGCCCAAAATTGGTGCGCCACATTTGGTCGTCTCCTTCAGACCATTGCTGGTTGTTGTCGATGTCGTTGAAAAAGATCAAGTCTGGCGCAAGGAGATCCCGAGCAGTCAATTTGATACTGAGCTTTTCGTTGACTTCTTGGTTCATCGAGAGATCTAGCACGGCACGGCCTTTTTCCCAAATGCTCGGCTCTTGACTTGAGCCGACGATAAAAATCCGATCGCCCACTTGGTTGAATGCGGCGCTGATTGTGGTGCCAGATTCATCGTTCTGGTACTGAATGCCTGCATTAACGACATACGGAGACTGGCCTTGAAGTGGGCGAATGGAGTCTGCAGCCGTGGGTAAATTAAGAGTGACTTGAGAACGAATGAGCGCGTAGTTCGCAAACGCTGTCATCTTATTCAAGACTTTGTGGTCCGGATTTCCGAACAACGTACTCAAGAGTAAGCGACCTTCAAGTTCAAGACCAAAGTCTACCGCACTGGGTACGTTGACAAATGTGTATTCGGTCACCACATCTTCACGAGTCGCCTGTTCAATCGGATTAATGAAGTTTTTATAAAATCCAGTTACAGAAAAGACCTGGCCTTTACCCGGATACCATTCGTAGCGAGCGTCGAAGTTATCAATCGTTGAACGCACCAGAGAAGGATTACCGGTTACGACGTAGCGCGTTTGGAAGTCGTAAAAGGCAAATGGTGCTAACTCGCGGAATTCGGGTCGATTGAGCGTACGAGAATAAGATAGTCGCAGATTTTGCGCATCATTAATACTGTAAATAAAGTTGACCGAAGGAAGTATGTCAAGCAATGTACTTTCAACCTGCACCGTGTCGTTGTTGTCGGTTTTTGAATACATGTTTTGCTCAAAATTCTCCGCGCGCACACCCCAGTTTACCCGGGTCTTCTCCATGATTCGTGAATCAAACTGAATGAACCCAAATGATGTGGTGGCATTCGCTAAATAGGAATCAGAGGATTTGGTTCCTTCGCGGATCGAGAAGCCACTCGATGCATTCATGTTTTGTGCGCCGAAAATATCTTCGATCGGAGCATTCAATAAATTTTGGTCAAAGCTCATAAAGTTTGCCAAAACATATCCAAACTGACGAGCGGTGTACGTGCGGTCACGAAACTGTCCGCCAATGCCAAGTTTCAAGTTGTTCCGAAGACCGATGTCCACCAAATCAAGAGGAAGTTCAAAAGTGGCTTGCCCACTCGTAATGCCTTCAAGATTTAATCCATAGAACCGGCTGCCAGAATAATCAGGACCCACTGAAGTAGAGGTGATACCAGCTCTCCATGAGGTGTCGGGTACATCGGTGTCTCCATAGTAAAGGGTATTCCGCAAGTTGGGCACACTTCGAGAAATGCCGCTGTACGATGCTAACCACTGAAGTTTCCCCTTAAATGACTCGAAGTAGTGCGATCCGTTGAGTTGGCTACTCAAAATTTGGTTGTTGGTGAACCAACGAGCACTTTGGCGAAGGACTTGATTTGGTGCATCAATAGGTTGGCGTGTTCCGTTGCGCATCAGGACACGGTCTTGTGAGGTGATGGAGTATAAATTCTTCCAACCAATGGTCGTGTTGGGGCCCGCACTGTATGAAATGTTTGCGAGGGCACCTGCCAATGTATTCACGACGTAATTGTCGTCGAGAAGGTCACTTTCCATCAGGGATTCCTCGTTGGAACCCACTGCGTTTTGCCATGACTGACGACGGGTAGTGTTGTATTGGTTACTCTGATTATAGGTCAAAGAGTAGATTGCCCCAAGGCGTTTGGTGCCAAGCTCTTTGCTGCTTCCACCACTGTACTGAAATGACAGTGCAGGCATGAAAATCTTGTTTTGAAGGGCCCAATCGTTCTGGAATTTGCTCGCAATTTGAACTCGCTCAGACGAGGTAAGCAGAAACATTTGATTCGAGGTAGGCATATTTGATGGCAACGCGCGGGCGCCGTTATCAATGCCCAACCAGTCGGTCGAGCTTCCTTGGTAATCCAAACGATCTTTAAAAGTGGTAATGCTATTGTAGCTCGATGAAAAACTGAACTCGTGAAAGGCTTTGCCCGGAAAACTCTTGGTATTCACCTGAATTACGCCACCAGCGAATTCGCCAGGAAGTTCTGCTGAAGCTGTTTTGACAATTACAAGGTTGTCGAGAAGGGCGGCGGGAAAAACATCAAAAGCAAAAGCCTTTCGGTCGGATTCAGTCGAAGGAAGCGGGGCTCCGTTGAGGTATGCCGCGTTGTAGCGATCATTTAGACCACGGACAATGGCGAATTTGTTATCTTGAATCGATGCGCCAGAAACTCGTTTCAAAACGTCTCCGGTATTGCGGTCTGGTGTCCGACGAATGGACTCGGATGAAATTCCATCCGAAACGGATGAAAGTGTTTTTTGCTGAATCAAAAGTGCATTAACATTCTCTCGAGTCGCTGAAGCAGTAATGGTGACTTCCTCTAGTGACTCCCCCTTTGAAAATTCCATGGTCACATTGAGTGTGGTTTCACCTCCGGGCCTAATCACGACACCTGAGATGGACTTGTTCGAGAAGCCAAATGCCTTTACTAGAATGCTGTAGGTTCCGGGGGCCGCAGTTAGAGAATACTCACCATCAAAATTGGTGAGTGAGGTGATCGCTGTACCCTCTACAATGACTTGCGCGCCTGGCATCGTTTCTCCGGTAGAACCATCTACTACGGTTCCAACGAGCTTACCAGACTGAGCAAAGGCTGAGAAATTCCAAATTAAAGCTGAGAAAATGAAAAGGATGCGGTACATGGTTAGCAGGGCATTGCGTGATTTATTCAGTGTGCAAATCACGCTCAAGCGCTTAACCTCAAGATTACGGGTATGTTAGCCCGATGTTATCAAGTACAGATTCATTTGAGCTCGGCCACCCATTCCTCAAGGCGCTGAACGTCCTTTTGGTAGCTGTGCTTCCACATCCATCGCGTCAGTCGAATCATCAGGGGCATCATGGCGAGCGTCACTCCGAGCGCGGTCAAGAGCAGTTTGGGCTTCAGCAAGAGGACTGAGGCGTCGGGTTCCTGGGCACCGACGGTTCCGCCTAAAAAGAAGCCGGTGAGCGCCGAAATCGGGAATGCGATGCCCGCCCAGTAGGTTTGAAAGCGGTGCCAGTCCTTGAAATCAGCCAGCAACGACGTGGCGAACTGGTGGAGCGGCTGGTCCATGCGTAGCTGGCGCAGGCGGCGCACCAACGGAATCATTTTAAGCGTTACCGCCACATTAAACGCGACGAGAACGAGGATTCCGCCGCGTAAAATCCACGAGGGCGTGACCGCGAGCACGTAGAGGTAGAGCGCGGTGATGGCGATTGAGAAGGCGATTCCGGCGTACTGGCGGCGCAGGGCGTCGCGCACGAGCGGCGTGGGGGCTGGGGTCGGAACCTTCGGTGGCCGCTTTGGCTCCGGTTTGGATTCAGCCGACTTCCAGGCGGCCTCGAGGTCGAATTCGCTTAGGGGTTGGTGAGCCATTGCTGAAGTTGTTTTTTAATTCGGTGAACTTTGACGTTGACGTGGTTGGCGGTGATTCCGAGGGTTTCGCTGATTTCTTCGGCGCGGAACCCTTCGAGGTGCAGCGCGATGAGCGCTCGGTCGGCTTCAGGAAGGCGGACCATGGCTTGGTGCAGGCGTTCGGCGGCGTCGCTCCGGACTTCGGGGTTGTGGCCGGGTTCGGGCGCTGCTTCGACCGCTGCGGTGGCAGGCCTGCGGTAGGCCTTGCGCTGCATGGTGAGCAGCGTGTTCAAGGCCACACGGTACAGCCAGGTAGAGGCCTGGGCTTCGCCCCGAAAGGATCCGAGGGCGCCGTGAACCTGAATGTAGATTTCGTTCCAAGCGTCGTCAGCCGCCTCACCCTTGGGGCAGTACAGGCCAATCAGCTTAAAGATCAGTGCCCGGTGGGCCTGCATCAGGTCCCAAGCCGACTCCGTCGAGGGATGCTGCACGTTTACTTGCCGTTCCAGCCGTCAAAGAATCCTTGCTTGGCGTCCTTGGCCGCGTCGGCTGCGTCGTTGGTGCCCATCCACATACCAAAAATGAGCGCCATGACCGCCAAGTGGGTGTAGAGCCAGATTTTTTGCCAGCGCGGACGCTTGCCCCAAGGTTGGTCGGGGTTAAAGGGGTCAAAGACCAGGGCGATTCCGAGTTGGGCGATGGCGGTTCCGGGATCGCGCTGGACCAAGAGGTAGTACAGTCCAAGTGCGACAAAGCCGCCGTAGAGGGCGCGGTTGATTTTTGGATTCATACCCCGTTAGTGATTGGTGGGCGGCGCAAATTACAGCGGGGTTGATAAATTTTACGCCGTTGCGATCAGCGCGCGTAGCTCAACTTGGCAGGCTTGCTGTCGGTTGACCGCGTACCATTTGTGGAGCTCTTCGCTGTACAAGTGGGCCCGCTCAGGGTCGGCCTTGACGCGCTGGACGAGGTCTTGGGCCTCGGCGGGTCGCGGCCCCCAGCTGGCGGTCACTTCAAACGCTTGAGTCATTTGAATCGTTTTCGGAATGCTGCGCCCCCCATTGGTCAGAAACTGGTCCATCAACTCGAGGTTTTGGTCGCGGAACAGTACCCGCGCCTCAATACGGCCGTTGCTCGCTCGGGCGATCGCCGCCTGAACCGGAACTATTTGTGCGCCATCCCCGCACCAGTGTTCGTTCAAAATCAGCCACTTGGTTCCGGCTTGGGCGTTGAGGGCAGCGACCTCGGTTTCGGGCTCGAGGCGCAGTCGCTGCGTTAAACGTTTCACGCGTTGTTGGTTGATAACTAAGTATTTGGCGTACGGATCTTCTTGGTTCGGAACCGCATTCAGCAAGTCATCTAGGTATTGGTCAATGGGTAGGGCGCGGCTCCAGGCCTGCGCGAAGTCTTCAGCATTCCACATCATGTGGGTACTAACACAATTTGTATTCCTTCGTTCTCCAAGGGTCAGGTGGCCGTCATAATGTCAGTTCGCACGCAGAAGTCCTGTTGCTCGGCGTATCTTTGCCGCCCTGCATTCCACAGCCCCATTCGGGGCTTGGGGCACACCCTGGAGAGGTGTCCGAGTGGTTGAAGGAGCGCGCCTGGAAAGTGCGTATATGGGAAACTGTATCGCGGGTTCGAATCCCGCTCTCTCCGCTGAAAATCAGCATTTTAATTGAATACCCGCCTCAAATGAGGCGGGTATTTTTGCGTTTCGGAGCGAGTCAAAACGAGTTTTAGTGAGCTACGGAACGCAAAAATTCGGTCGGCACCGCCGACCGGTATTCAATTAAACTGCCGGTAACTCAGCGCGCCTCCCCCTCGGGAACGCGCCGGCGCTCCGCGCCCGGCGCAATCCCGCCCATCAAAATCCTCGTTTCCCCAAGCTAGTTCAGCACATCACCGAACCCGGGTACATCTTGTGGCTCCCATCGCAGCCCGGCATTTTTTGGCTGTGGCCACACACGCAGTCGTTCATGCCTTTTCCGCGCAGAATCCGAGGCGTGAACTTCTCGATGCGCGCCGATACCGTCGCCGACTGCTTGGCGGCCGTAAAAAACATGAGGTAGGCACGTTGGCGCCCCACGGTTAGCGCTTCAAACGCTTCACGCAGCCCTGGCGTCACCTCGTAGGCCGCCTCGAGCTCGGCCGGAACTTCAAACTCGTTCGCCGGCTTTTCAATGCGCAGGCCCTGCTGCTCCGCATCAATTGCGGCGAGCACGTAGTCGAGCACATAGGGCGCCGCGGCTTCGGCTTCGGCCATTGACGTGAACTTCATCCACCGGCCCTCGACGCTGTTTGGGCCCGGCTTAGTGAGCAGCGCGTGCGGATCCGGAATCAGAGCGCCCTTCATGAGCGAAAGCACGAAGTAGTTTTTGAATCCGCCCAAAATGAGGATGTTGCGGCCCTCGTGCGTGTAGCAGGGCTGGCCCCATTTAACTTCCTCCACGAGCGGAGCCTGAAGCACCAGCGCACGCAGAAACTTAAGTTCGGGGTTCCAGCGAGGAGCGTCTTCAAGTACGGTGTCTACAGCGGGATTCATAGCTGAAAAGTACGTGCTGCGACCGAAGGTTCCGCCACCTTATTAACGATAGGTAAAAACTATCGTCCAAAGGATAAAAAAATCAAACAAAGTGCTAGGTTTGGGGTTCTATTAAGACCATTAACGTCACGACCAACCCTATTATGGACCATACTCAAAGCACGGGCAAGTGCCCATTCACCAGCGAGCGTACCGTCGCTGCCGCCGGAAGCGGAAAAACCAACAAAGATTGGTGGCCCAACAGCGTAAAGCTCAATATTTTGCGCCAGCACAACGAGAAGGTGAACCCGATGGGCGCCGACTTTGACTACGCCAAAGAATTCATGACCCTCGACCTCGCGGCGGTGAAAAAGGACCTCGCGACCCTGATGACTGACTCACAGGATTGGTGGCCTGCCGACTACGGCCACTACGGTCCCTTCTTCATTCGCCTTTCATGGCACGCTGCGGGCACCTACCGCATCAGCGACGGCCGAGGCGGAGCCGGCACCGGAACCCATCGTTTTGCTCCGCTCAACAGCTGGCCAGACAACGGAAACCTCGACAAAGCGCGCTTGCTCCTTTGGCCAATCAAGCAGAAGTACGGCCGCAAGCTTTCGTGGGCTGATCTTTTTGTACTCGTGGGCAATGTGGCCCTCGAAACCATGGGCTTCAAGACCTTTGGTTTTGGCGGAGGCCGTGCCGACGTATGGCAGCCTGAAGAAGATATTTACTGGGGTTCCGAAACCGAGATGCTCGGTGACGAGCGCTACGCCGGCGACCGTGACCTCGAGAATCCGCTCGGAGCCGTTCAAATGGGTCTGATCTACGTCAACCCTGAGGGTCCCAACGGCAATCCCGATCCGCTCGCTTCGGCGCGCGACGTCCGCGAAACCTTCGGACGCATGGCCATGAACGACGAAGAGACCGTAGCCCTCGTGGCCGGAGGACACACGTTCGGCAAGATGCACGGAGCGGGCGATCCAGGTCTCGTAGGCCGCGAACCAGCAGGTGCCGCCATGGAAGAAATGGGCAAGGGATGGAAGAATGCCCACGGCAAAGGCCACTCTGAAGACACGACGACCAGCGGCCTTGAGGGTGCCTGGACGACGACGCCCACCAAGTGGAGCAACAACTACTTCGAGAACCTTTTTGGCTACGAATGGGAGTTGACCAAGAGCCCCGCAGGGGCGTGGCAGTGGAAGCCCAAGGGCGACGCCGGAGCCGGAACCGTGCCCGACGCCCACGTAGCCGGCAAGACCCACCAGCCCGTCATGACGACCGCCGACTTGGCGCTGCGTTTTGACCCGGCCTACGAGAAAATTTCGCGCCGCTTCTACGAGAACCCCGAGGAGTTCGCTGACGCGTTCGCCCGTGCGTGGTTCAAGCTGACGCACCGCGACATGGGTCCCCATCACCGCTACTTGGGCACAGAGGTTCCGACCGAGGCGCTGATTTGGCAGGATCCGATTCCGGCGGTTAACTACCCAACTTTGAGCGCTACGGACGTGACTGCGCTCAAGGGAAAGCTTCTTGCTTCTGGCCTTAGCGTTGCCGAACTGGTTACCACGGCATGGGCTTCGGCTTCGACGTACCGCGGAAGCGACATGCGCGGCGGTGCCAATGGCGGACGCGTACGCCTTGCGCCCCAGAAGTACTGGGCGGCCAACCACCCCACGCAGCTGCACAAAGTACTTGACGTGCTCGAGGGTATTCAGAAGGAGTTCAACGCCGCCGGCGCCACCAAAGTGTCGATGGCTGACCTCATCGTACTCGGAGGCTGCGCCGCCATCGAAAAGGCCGCTAAGGATGCAGGCCGCGACGTGAAGGTTCCGTTCACCCCGGGCCGTGCCGACGCGACCCAGGAGCATACCGACGTCGATTCGTTCGCAGTTCTTGAGCCGGTAGCCGACGGATTCCGCAACTACCACAAGGGCCACAACGGCGCCATGGGCGAGCACCTGCTCGTCGACAAGGCCCAGTTGCTGAACCTTACCGCGCCCGAAATGACGGCGCTCGTGGGCGGAATGCGCGTGCTCGGCGCCACCTGGGACGGCAGCACCACCGGTGTGCTGACCACCCATCCGGGCAAGCTGACCAATGACTTCTTCACCAACTTGCTCGACCTGGGCACCGAGTGGAAGTCGACCACCCCGCACCAAGACCACTTCGAAGGCCGAGACCGCAAGACCGGAGCCGTCAAGTGGACTGGCACCCGTGCCGACCTGGTGTTTGGTTCGAATTCAGAGCTTCGTGCGGTAGCCGAAGTATATGCCTGCGCCGACGGCGCCGACAAGTTCGTTCACGACTTCGTGGCGGCTTGGGCCAAGGTCATGGACGCCGACCGCGCGTAGGTTTTTTGAAATCCGGTTATACCCGGATTTTCAGACATGCTTTGATTCGGGTAAAACCGGATTTTAAAAATTGAGCCCTGCCGTAATGGCGGGGCTTCGTTTTTAGAACCAGACCGTGTAGCTCGCGACGCCCCATCCAGCGAGCTTGCCCAATCCGCGCGTCGGATAGCTATCGTTGGCGCTGTAAAACAGGCGGGATTCCAGGCGCAGTAGGCCGTGGTCGAGGTACCTGGATAAGCCGAGCGAGGTTGCCGCGGTGCGAAACCCGGGGTAGCCCCGATCGTACGCAACCACCACGTTCTGGGGGTCGTGCAGGTACTCCAATCGGCCAGAAGCGCGCCATGATTCATTGAAGCGGCGCTCCGCAATCAAGTTGGCTTGGGCCCACCAATGCGCTTCGTTGCCGGTTTGCTGGCGACCTACATAGGCGTCGGCGGTGGTCCGCCAACGGGTTCCAATCTGCCGAACCACGTACACATCGGCAAACGCGCGAAGGCCCACTTGGCCCGATGTCGTTGCCTCACGGCCCAGATACAGGTTGCCGTTGACGAGCACGTTGGATTGGGGACGGAACTCAGACTGCAGTACAAGAGCAGGTCCGCGCACTTGATCGCGCACTTGCTGCCACCCGTTCACGAGGTAGGCGTACCAGTTCCAGCGTGCACTCGGCAGGTAGCTCAGTTTGATGCCGCTCAGGTAGTACGGAACATATTCCGCCGCCAGCGACCGCGTGTACATCAGGTGGTCCTTAGAAATCGCACTTTCGTTGGTGAAGGGTGAACCCAAAATCCCGGCATCGAGCCACACTTCACGGCGGGTTTTGAGGCGGAATCCGGCACTGGCCTCCACTAGCCGTGGATCACCCGGCGCGTAGTTCGCATCCATGTAGGTGCCCCATCCGGGCATAACTCGGGCGCGAACGCGGTCCGATTGGTAGCGAAGGTCAAGCGCCGCGAGGTTCACGTTGACCTCGCCAATTCGTGCGGAACTGACCATATAGGGCATGCTTCCCGCGGTGCGCGGGCCGAACCCGATGTAGGTATCGAGGTATCCGGACAGGTGGACCTTGTCAATTTGAACTCCGGTGGTGCTGTCGGCAAATCCCGGATTGGCAATTTGGGCAGTGGCGCCAAGGCTCGCTGCGAGGGCTAAGGCCGCGAACTTAGTCTTCATCATGTACATCAGGCGTAGATACGGGCTGCTCGTACGCTTCCGGGTGGCTGATTTGGCCGCCGAGGTAGCCTACGCGCATTCCGCCCAACGAAACAATCGAAGCGTAGATGAGGACGATCCAGGCGAAGAGGGTGGCTTTGGAGTGGTTGCGCAGTAGGAGAACAAACCCGATCAGCGCAACGGCCGCGAGAGACCAAATTCCGAACATAAAGCCTTCGGCGGCCTCTTCGTGGGCGTGAATGAGGTCGTGCGAAAATCCGCCCAAGGCTTCGAGCGCCTCTTCGGCTTCTTCGCCGGTGGCTCCGGAGGCGAATGCGGCGAGGATTCCGCCAAAAATCGTCGCGTAGCCCAAGATTTGGGCGGGGCGGGACTTCCAAAAGGTTCCGATTTTGAGGCTAAGCGCCCCAAAGAGCAGCGCCGCGACGGGCACGTGCACCAAAATGATGTGGAGGTGGGTAGGATTCATTTACTAAAGTTAGTTCTTGTGGGCATGCGAACCGCCACAAGTAGTCCGCTGGCAAGGGTGAGTCCAGCTACTGTGAGGATTCCGGCTTGGGCAGAGGTGGTGGCGGCGATTCCGCCCACCAATAGGGCGCCGACGGCGTACCCGAGGTCGCGCCAAAAGCGAAAGATTCCGAGGGCAGTAGCTCGGTCCGACGGGTGGGTCCACTCGGCGACGGCGCTTAAAAAGGTGGGGTAGACCAAGGCCGTACCCAAGCCAAGCACGGCGCTGGCGGCGGTCCAGGCTGCGGGGCTGTCGAGCCAAGGCATCGTGGCAAGGGCAAGGACTTGAACGAGCATCCCGAGGGCAATCAGGTTGCGGGCTGAGAATCGGTCGGCAAGCGGACCCGTGGCGAGTTGGGCGATGCCCCATACGGCGGGGTAGACCGCCGCAACTTGTCCGATTTCGCTAAGACTGAATCCCTTGGCCCACAGGAGTGCCGGGACAAATCCCCATACTAAGGCATCGTTGAGGTTGTTGACGAGTCCAGCCTGTGAAATACTGGCGAGGGCGGGGTGCTTCCAGGTGGTTTGGGCAAAGGGACAGCAGAGCCGCTCGATCGTTGAGTTTGCGGCGGCCTTGGCGACATGGCCCTCGGTGCGGCGCACGGCGGTAAAGCTCAAGAGGGTTCCGAGGGCCGCAGTGATTCCGCCGGCGATAAAGAGGTGCGGACCCAGGCCGTAGTGCTGCGCAGCCCAACCCGTGGCCCCGGCAGCCACCGCCACGGCGAGGTAGCCTGCGAATTCGTTGAGGCCCATGGCGAGTCCGCGCTGGCGGTCGTCGACGAGGTCCATTTTCATGACCACGGTGCTGCTCCAAGCGAGTCCTTGGTTGAATCCGAGTAAAACGTTTGCGGCGACAACCCAGCCCCAGTTTGGCGCCCATCCGAGCATCCACGGCACCGGAAGCGCCAGCAACCAGCCCAACCGCAGCACCCAGCGGCGCCCGAAGCGCGGAGCCAGCCATGCCGTCGCGTAGTTGGCCACGGCCTTAGCAAGTCCGAAGGCCACCAAAAACTGCATCAGTACCGCCGTGCTCGTCAGGCCAAACCTCGATTCAGCGAGGGGCCCAATGATGCTGCGCTCCATCCCGACCATGGCCCCTACGAGGGCGTTGATCAGTACCAAAAGGCTAAATTGGCCGAGGTTGAGGCGAAGGCCGAGTTGGGGTGAAGGCATGGGGCAAAACTCCGAGCTGCCACCTGCGTGCGCCTTGACGATTGTTAAGTTCGGCGGGCGCGGATTCGGCTAAGACTCTCTGGGGTAACGCCGAGGTAGCTCGCCAGATGTTTGAGTGGAACCTCTTGCAGCAGTTCGGGCTCGTCTGCAACGAGTCGCGCGTAGCGATCCGCGGGGGTAAGCGTTTGAATGCGTTCCAAACGTTTAATCTGTCGGACGTAGTCCTGCTCAATCATTTTGTAAAACGCTCGTTCAAGGGGTCGGTGCGCCTCAAAAGCGGCGAACAGGGCGGGAGTAGGCAAGGCCACGAGGGTTCCGCTTGAGAGGCATTCGATGCCTTTGTCCACGGGACTTTGGTCAAACAAACTTTCGCCTCGCGCAGCAAATCCACCGGCGAGTACAATGCGTTCGGTCACATCGTGGCCCTGGTGCACGCTGTGAATTCGTACGGAACCTTCAGCCACAAAGTACAGGTTTCGGCAGGGCTGGCCCACGGGCTGGATGACGTCGCCGCGGTGCATGCCATGCGTGCGGGCTAGGCCTATTATGGAGTTGCTACTTAGGGAATCTAAAGCATGAAGCTGATTCCATGAGCCAAGGAGGGCATCAATGGGTTTCACTCAGCTAAAGATAGTCTCCGTGCGTTCCAAGCGCTCCCCAGATCTCGGCGAAGAGTAGTCCGCTTCCGCCTCCGTAGTGGGCGACGACGGGTACTTTGGGCGACAGAGCACTTGCTGCGCTGTGCAGGTCGGCTTCTTCTTTGGAACTGAGTCCAGCTCCCAAGAGTACGACGTCAAAGTGCTGGATGGTCTGTAGGGCGGCGAGGGCCTCTGGCGCATCGAACGCCACTACTGGTTCCCAGCCGTCCTGGCTGCGAAGCAGTCGCTCAATTACGGGCATGACTTCGGGGTGGGTTCCGACCGCGAGGATTCGCGCCATCACTTAGGCTTGGCGCGGAGCCGCTACCGCAGCCGCAAACTGGGCAAGAAGTCCGTCGAGTTCGGCACGAAGGGCTTCGTCGGTCAGGCCATGCTCAGGGTGAAACGTTTCCTTAAATCGCGGAAGGGCCATGCTGCCTACAACTTCAGCGCCGTGGCGCGGGAATCGCTCTACCGCGGACTGAAGCACGGTAAGTCCGCCGCGCGGCCCAGGTGCCGCCGAAAGAAGTACGGTGGGCTTGGCCTCAAACATTTTAAGCGTGTGTCGCGAAGCCCAGTCGAACAGGTTTTTGAATCCGGCCGTGTAGGATCCGTTGTATTCAGCAAACGACGCCACCACAACGTCAGCGTTCTGCAGCTCGGCGATAAATCGACCCACAGACTCCGGAATTCCGAACTCTTGCTCACGCTCCACTGTGTATACCGGCAAGTCGTAGTCGTTTAAATCGAGTACTCGGACCTGAACGGCGCCGGGAAGTTGGCGGGCGACAAATTCCGCCCATTGGCGGTTAATAGAGGTGCGGCTGTAGGAAGCTCCGAATGCGACAATGTTCATGCGGCAAAGGTACGCATTTAACGTGTTTAAACACGCGTATACAGACTTAACTCAGTCCCTCAATTCTTCCTGCCCCGTCAATCTTCATGTGCTCGGCCGCCGGAACCTCTGGCAATCCCGGCATCCGCAGCATGTCGCCAAGTAGCGGAACCACAAATCCCGCCCCCGCGCTGACCTCAAGGCCGCGCACGGTCACGTCAAAGCCGGTGGGGCGCCCAAGGATTTTTTCGTTGTCGGTAAACGACTTTTGAGTCTTGGCCATGCACACCGGCAGTTCGCCCAGTCCAATCTCAATTATACGCTTGATCGACGCCTTAGCTGCGGGCGCAAACACCACGCCGTCAGCCCCATAGATCTGGGTGGCAATCTTGCGGATTTTCTCTTCCATCGGATCCCTGAGGTCGTAGGTAAACTTGGGCGCCACGGGCCCCTTCGATGCGGCCACCACGGCCCGCGCGAGGTCAGCAGTTCCGGCTCCGCCGTGGGCCCAGCCTTCGCTGAGCACCGCTTCGACGCCGTATGCGGCAGCAGCCCTGCGAATTGCTTCGTGCTCTTCAGGCGTATCCGCAGCAAACGCGTTAATCGCAACGACCACCGGAAGCCCAAACGACTTCAGGTTCTCAATGTGCTTGGCCAAGTTGGCGCTTCCGCGGGCCACGGCCTCGGCATTGGGGGTTCCCAGGTCGGTGAGTGCTACTCCGCCGTGGTACTTGAGTGCACGCGCTGTGGCTACGAGCACCGCGACCGAGGGCTTCAGGCCGCCCGCGCGGCTCTTGAGGTTCAAAAACTTCTCGGCGCCAAGGTCGGCACCAAACCCAGCCTCGGTCACCACCCAGTCGGCAAAACCCAACGCCATTCGAGTGGCAATGAGTGAGTTGGTGCCTTGGGCGATGTTGGCAAAGGGTCCGCCATGCAAAATCGCAGGGTTGCCCTCAAGCGTTTGCACAAGGTTGGGCTTAATCGCGTCGCGCATCAAAATCGCCATTGCGTCCGGGGCTTTGAGGTCGGCCGCAAACACCGGCTGGCGGTCCCAGGTGTCGCCCACGTAGATGCGTCCGAAGCGCGCGCGCAAATCGTCGAGGTCGCGGCTCATGCACAAAATCGCCATGACTTCAGAGGCCGCGGTGATGTTGAATCCGCTCTCGCGCGGAACCCCGCCTGCCTTGCCGCCCAGTCCAATCACGAGGTTCCGCAGGGCGCGGTCGTTCATGTCCATCACGCGCTTCCACACGATGGTTCGGGGGTCGAGCCCGACGCGGTTCTTGCGCTGCAAGTCATTGTCGATCAGTGCGGCCAGCAAATTGTTGGCCTTCTCAACCGCGGCAAAGTCACCTGTGAAGTGCAGGTTGATGTCTTCCATCGGAATCACCTGCGAACGGCCGCCCCCGGCGGCTCCGCCCTTGATGCCAAAGACCGGCCCCAGCGAGGGTTCGCGCAGCGCAGCGGCGGCCCGCTCGCCGATGCGGTTGAGGCCGTCGGTCAAGCCCACGGTCACGGTCGTCTTGCCTTCGCCCGCCGGCGTCGGGCTAATTGCCGTCACTAGCACCAACTGCCCCTGGGATTCGCGCAGGGCCTCGAGCGGAATCTTTGCCTTGGTCTTGCCGTAGGGCTCGAGCAGCTCGGGGTTGAGTCCGAGTCGCGAAGCAATTTCGCCAATGGGTTGGGGCGTGACGGAACGGGCAATGTCTAAGTCAGTCATAGGGGCTGGTTGCTAGTTACTGGTTGCTGGCTTCTGGCCAAAATGTGCACAAAGGCCGACATGCCGCGGTGGTAGGGGCCCTCTTCGAGCTCGCGTTCGACCAATTCGGCAACGTCGTAGGTCCATCCGGGGCCGAGTTCAGCCTTTAGTCCATCAACGGTGTAGAGCATACTTAGTTCTTGCGGACCGCCGGTGCCGTACTCGAGTTGTTTGGGGTGGTAGCCCACGAGCTGAAGCCATCCGCCGGGCTTGAGCGCGCCGTGGAGTTGGGCATTGACCCGAGCGCGCAAGGGCGCGGACAGGTGGCCAAAAATGGAGACGATTCCGTCCCAGGCCTCGGGATCAAACACATAGGCGCTCAGGTCTGCCTGAAGGGTGTGAATCGTCACGCCGCTGCGCGCCGCCAGTTCTTGGGCGCGCTGAAGGCCTACTTCACTAAAGTCCAGCGCGGTGACATTGTATCCTAGACCCGCGAGGTAAACCGCATTCCGCCCTTGGCCCTCGGCAAGGCAGAGTACGCGGCCCGAACCGGGTGTGCAAAACTGCTCAGCCAAGCTGATATGGGGCGCTTCACCGTAGGCGAATTCGGCTTCGGCAAAGCGCTGGTTCCAGTAATGGTTCATTATGTAAACCTAATGCACGACCTCAACTTCTACAGTGCCAGATTTTCAAAAATGAACGACATTTGCATGCTGAATTGCCCATGTACCATTTTTTAAAGAAAAATCGTTGGATCCCATCGCTGCACCTACTCGTTGTGGCAATGTGGATTTTGGTGGGATCGATTATCGCCGGGTATACCCACAAAGAAGTTCGCCAGCCTAAAGGGGTTTTAGTTGTCACAGATTTCGCCGGTGATGACCTTCAGAGATTAGCCGGTAGCAAAGAATTATCAAAAGAACTCAATGTTGAAACCGAGGGCGAGGAGGCAAGTGAGTCCGATTTAGACCCACCCAAGTTTCTCGCACTCGACGACGCGCGATACAAGTGTGACCTGAAACTTGGTTTGTTCAGCGCCCGGCAGAATGGTCTACTCCCGAGTAGAGCAAAATTCCCTAATCCCAAAGTTCTCTACCTCGAGTACGAAGTTTTTAGGATTTGAGCTAAAACCCTGATACGGTCGCACCCTTCCGGATGCGTCTTTGATCTTGGTTTTTTAATGCTCTTTTCTAATTACTCATGTCAAAAATTTTGCCTAAAGATGGCCTAGCTGGTCTAAAGGCTCATTATGCCAAAGACCTTACGGCGGGTTTTTTGGTTTTTCTCATTGCGCTACCTCTTTGCCTTGGAATCTCCATTGCGAGTGGATTCCCGCCCTTCGCCGGAGTTATAACTGCCATGGTAGGCGGACTGTTGGTAAGTCCAATGATGGGTTCGCGCCTTTCGATTAAAGGCCCAGCAGCTGGATTAATTTCTATCGCGTTTGCAGCTGTGGCTGAGCTTGGTCGTGGAGACGCGGCGGCCGGCTACCGCTATGCCTTGGCTGTAGTTGCTATTACAGGACTGGTTCAGGTGGGATTTGCAATCCTTAAGCTTGGGCGCTATGTCGATTTCTTTCCGACCTCAGCCGTCCATGGAATGCTTGCAGCCATTGGAATCATCATAATTGCCAAGCAACTTCCCGTGCTGCTGGGTGCGACCCCTGTGGGTAAAACACCAATTGCATTGCTACTTGAGCTGCCACAACTCGTTCGCAGGGCCGACACCCACGATGCCATCGTGGGTCTTTCAAGTCTTGCCTTGCTCTTCGGGTATGCTTGGCTTCCCCTCAAGAAGTTTAAAGCTGCTGTTCCGCCCCAATTAATTGTATTAGTGCTCGGAGTTGGTTTAGGTTCCTACTTTGTCTTGGATCCTAAATTCTTGGTCCATCTTCCAGAGTCCTTTGCTGCGGGATTTGTCCTTCCTGATTTCGGACTTGTAGGCTCTGCGGTGACCTGGAAGTATGTCCTCATGTTTGCTTTGGTCGGAAGTTTAGAATCGTTACTGACAGTAAAAGCCGTTGACGGCCTAGATCCATACCGCCGCAAGTCCGACGCCAACCGCGACCTGCTCGCCGTGGGTTTGGGCAACAGCGTTTCGGGCCTTCTGGGCGGACTCCCCATGATCGCCGAAGTCGTGCGTTCCAGCGCAAACGTATCAAACGGTGCCCAAACCCGGTGGGCCAATTTCTACCACGGGCTCGCGCTACTGCTCTTTGTGGCGTTGCTGCCTGGACTTCTTCAAATGATTCCGCTCAGCGCCCTCGCCGCAATGCTGATTTTCACCGGGTACCGATTGGCCAACCCCAAACTCTTCCGCAGTACGTTTCAAATTGGCTGGGATCAATTAGTGGTATTCTTGGTAACGATCGTGCTTACTCTGGCCGAAGATTTACTGGTCGGAATCTTTGCCGGCATCGCCGTCGAGTTTTTGCTCCAAGTATTCAGCTTGAAGGGCAAATTGCGAAGCGTAACCCGCGCCCAAATCCACACGGAGCGCCGGGATGAAGGCGAGCACGTCGAACTCGAAGGGGCGTTTTCGTTTGCTAATATTTTGAAGCTGGGCAAAACGCTAGAACCGCTTAAAACGGCCTCGCACGCGGTGGTCGACGCCCGCAAGGCGAAGATGCTGGACCACAGCACGATGGAGCTCATCCACGCGGTGCAGCACGAAGTGGAACGGGCCAACGGACACCTCGAGGTGCTTTACCCCGAAGACGCGAAGCCGCTGGGCAAGCACGAGCTTTCCACTCGAGTGGTGAAAAAATGAAGCGGGGATTGCGAATCCTTGCCCTGGCCGCCGCCCTAGGGGTGGGGGCCGTGGGCCGCGCAGGCGCGCAGGCATTGCGGACTCCGCTCAACGCCTCGGGAACCGCCTACGTGCAGTGGACCGGACTCAACCAAGTTTGGGTCCGCGCCAACCAGAGCAACCCGGGAACGGCCGTCAACGGGACCCCCAAGGACTGGACTGCCGACATTGGACTGCGCCGCACCCGCGTGCAGATTTTTGGACAGGTAACCCCCCGCGTGTTCTTCTACAGCCAAATCGGAATGAACAACGTGAATGCGCTTTCGCCGGGCAACGGGGGCAACCGCAAAAACCAGCTCTTCGTACACGACGCGGTGATCGAGCGACGGTTTTCAGGCCAAGACCAGCTCAAAGTGGGAGCGGGGCTGAGTATACTCAACGGCTTTAGTCGGTTCAGTCAGCCGGCAATCGCGAGCATTTCGACGCTCGACGTGCCGGTATTTGCTCAGGCCACGGTCGACCAAACCGACCAGTTCTCGCGCAAGTTCAGCCTCTACACCCGGGGCCAGGTGGCTCAGCTCGACTACCGGGTTGCGGTTACGACGCCATTTGCATACGCCTCTTCGGGATCCAGTCCCAGCTTGAGCGAGCACGCCAGTTATGATCCGCGGTCGGCCGCCCTTCAGTATCAAGGGCTTCTGATCTGGAATTTCGCCGAGCGCGAGCCCCACACCACGCCCTACATGGCGGGAACCTACCTGGGTACCAAGCGCATCCTCAACCTTGAGGCGGGTGCGATTCACCAGGCAAATGCTATGTGGTCCCGGAACGGATCCGACACGCTCGAGCACGCGATGACTATGGCCTCGGTGGCGCTCTTTGCCGAGCATCCCTACGGCACCCGGCACGCGGCGTTTTCAGGCTACTTTGGGTTTTTTGCCACCGACTACGGACCCGGATACCAGCGTAACAACGGCATCATGAATCCTGCCAATGGAAGCTTGAATCCTTCTGCGTCGCTTGGCGGAACCGGGAATGCCTACCCCATGTTCACCACCGGGACCTCATGGTACCTTCAGGCGGCTTGGGTAAGTCCCGACCGCGGGGAGGAGGCCGTGCGCCTACAGCCCTATGTTTCGGCTCGCAGGGCGAAGTCCGACCGGCTGCAGCGTCCTATGTGGATCACCCACCTTGGGGTCAACCTCCTCGAGCACGGTCACCAGAGCAAGATGAGCTTTGACTGGGGGATCCGTCCGGTGTATGGCGAGGCAACGCCGGCGGGGTTGGCCGCGGCCACCGCCCGCCGCAGCGAGTTTACACTTCAGTACCAAGTATACCTGAACTAATGGACATGAATTTCGACAAGCACCACGTGCTTCATGAGCTGAAGCACTACTTGCCCGCACAGGCTCCGCTCAAGGACTTTGTGCACCACAACAGCCTGCACGCGTTTCAGCAGGATGAATTTTTTATGGGACTCAAAAAGGCGAACACGCTGTTTGGGTACAAAACGACGCTTCCGCTGTGGGACTACCGAGCCCGCTTTGGCCGAGGCGAAATTTCACAAGGGGCCGTGGACTTTGCGCTGTGCGAACTGCCCGAAGTCGAAAAGGTCGCTTGGTGGCAAAAAATGCAGTTCACAGACTACCACGAAGAAACCTTTGAGCGAATTGGTCACTTGCGCGGAACCTGGAAGCGCATCCGCGGTATCGACTTGGACGCCTTGGTTCACCCCATTTTGTTTCGCCTGATCAACAGCTACCTCGATCAAGGAATTGCGATGTGGACGTTTCCAGAATCGCGCACCAGTACGTTTCGCGAGGCGGTGGCCGAGCTGGAACGCTCTTCGGTGGCGAGTCTCTTTTACAGTTCCGAAGCACGTACGGCACTCTGCGACCCGCAATTTCAGCTTGAGGACGCCCTGAATAAGGTGGTGGGAGACCCGTCTTTATACGGACACTACCTCTTTGACCAGCAGTTCGCGCACCAAGGTTGGTCGGGCATGGTTTCTACAATCGAAGACCTGCCCCACAGTCTGTTGGACCAGCGCCCCGTGCGCCTCGAGGACTTTATCTTGGTCGAGCTCCTTCTGGAGTGGGATGCCCTGCTCCACCACGAGGGCCTTGCGGTCAAGCCCCTTGCAGCCTATTTGGACGGGCGCCCCGAAGACCTTTTTGCTCCAATCGAGTTCAGCGAAAAAGATCAGGTCCTGAAGTACTGGCAAGAAGCCATGGAGTGGAGCTTTTACGACACCGTGCTGCTCGGAATGCGCGAAGGGGCAAAGTTTGCTGTGGCCAAGACGTCTCCCAAAGTCCAAGCATTTTTTTGCATCGACGACCGCGAATGCTCGTTTCGCCGCCACCTCGAAGCGGTCAACCCCAGCATTCAGACCTACGGAACTCCGGGCTTTTTTGGCATCGACACCTACTACTTGCCTGAAGGCGCTAAGTTTCCGGTGAAAGTGTGCCCGGCTCCGGTGACGCCCAAGCACGGAATCAAGTCAACCCAAACTGTAGCGCGCCCCAAGGAACGCAACCTCGAAAAAGGTTCGCACTCCGTGCTCGGAGGGTGGTTGCTCACCCAAACACTCGGGTTTTTGGCCCTCTTCAAGTTGGCGCGCCACCTCATTCGGCCCAGCAAGCAGGCCGGAACCTCGCTCGCCTTTGACCACGTCGACCCCAAGTCATCACTAAGTGTGGTCTACGAGGGAGCCCATGAGCACGGACTGCAAATTGGCTACAAACTAAGTGAAATGGCCGACCGCGTCGCGAGTGTGCTGACCACTACGGGCTTGACCTCGGACTTTGCTCCCTTGGTCTATATCGTGGGCCACGGCGCTAGTTCGACCAACAATCCGCACTTCGCGGCCTACGACTGCGGAGCCTGTAGCGGGCGCGCCGGTTCCGTGAACTCGAGGGCGTACTGCAGCATGGCCAACAACCCCGAAGTTCGGGCGGTTCTGGCAGAGCGCGGAATCCAGATTCCGCCAACCACCCACTTCGTGCCGGCCCTGAGGGACACCACACGCGACGAGATCGCGTTCTACGACACCGATGCCATCCCTAGCGAGCTCCGTGCCCCGCACCAGGCCTTTGCCTTGGACTGCGAACACGCGAGCGCCGTCAACGCCCAAGAACGAGCGCGGCGGTTTGTAGCGGTTCCGCTGGGAACGTCAGCCACGGCCGCACGGACCCACGTGCAGCGACGCTCGACCTCGCTGTTTGAGCCCCGCCCCGAGCTTAACCACGCGACCAACGCCTTGGCCATCGTAGCGCCGCGGACCGTCACCGACCATGTGTTCTTGGACCGAAGGGCCTTTTTGAACAGTTATGACCCCGCCAAAGACCCTGAAGGCCTCGGTCTCCAGGCGATACTCGGTGCAGCGGCTCCCGTGTGCGGCGGAATCAACCTCGAGTACTACTTCTCAAGGGTGGATAACCAACGCTTGGGGGCCGGAACCAAGCTTCCGCACAACGTCATGGGCCTTATCGGTGTGGCCAATGGAATTGACGGCGACTTGCGCCCAGGCCTGCCCAGCCAGATGATTGAAGTGCACGATCCCCTTCGCCTATTGCTGGTGGTGGTGCAGTCACGAGGCATCGTCCAGAAGGTGCTCGACCGTGCCCCCGCTACCCGCGCCTGGTTTGATGCGGCATGGATTCACTTTGTGGCCATCGACCCCGAATCTATGACCCCCTACCGCTATGTGCCGGGCGGGGGTTTTCAAGCCTACGAGCCGTTCACCCGCGAACTGCCCGTAACGTCCAATCCTTCGCTGCTTACGGCGACGACGCGCGAAAACATCCCCGTCCACGTGATTAAACCATCTGCTTGAAATGAATAATTTGTTACTATGCATCACGTTAGCTCCATTTTTGGCCTACTTCGTGGTGCTGCTGCTCCCGGCGCGGGCAGAACGCCTGATTTCGCGCTGGTCCATCGGAGCGGCACTTACTCACTTTGTCACTGTGCTTGGCGCGGTGGCGGTGTGGCTTGGGCGCGGCCGAGTACCCTGGACGGACCTCAACCTTAGCCTGTACACGTCGTCGGACTACCAGTTCGTTATAGCAATTCACTTGGACTACATCGCGGCGGTCTTCTTGCTCTTGGGTTCAGCTCTATTTACCCTCGTGGTCACCTACAGCTCGGTCTACATGCACCGCGAAAAGGGCTACGCGCGCTTTTTTGCCAATGTGTGGTTTTTCTACATGGGCTACACGCTGACAGTCGTCGCGGGCAACTTCGAAACCCTCTTTGCCGGCTGGGAAGTCCTTGGGGTGTCGTCGTTCCTCCTCATCGCGTTCTACCGCGACCGCTACCTGCCAGTCAAGAATGCGCTGAAGGTCTTTTCGGTCTATCGAATCGCGGACGTCGGACTACTGCTCGCCATGTGGATGAGCCACCACTTCTGGCACGCCAACGTTCCGTTTACCGTGCTCGAAATGCACGACCTCGTGCGCGAACACGTGGTGGACCACGCTGGAATGGCCTGGGTAATCGGCCTCATGCTGCTACTGACCGCAATGGCCAAGTCCGCTCAGCTGCCGTTTACCACCTGGCTTCCGCGGGCGATGGAGGGCCCAACCCCCTCGAGCGCCATTTTCTACGGATCCCTGTCGGTGCACATGGGGGCCTTTATCTTGATTCGCACCCATGCGTTTTGGATGGAACTGCCTGGCTTTGCATGGATTGTGGTCGGAATCGGACTCTCCACCGCCCTCGTGGCCACCGGAATTGCCCGAGTTCAGTCGTCGGTTAAAGCCCAGATTGCGTACGCCTCAGCGGCACAAATCGGGGTCATCTTCATTGAAATTGCGCTCGGATGGAACACCCTTGCCTTAATTCACATTTCAGGAAACGCCCTTTTGCGAACCTACCAGCTGCTGATTTCTCCGTCGGTAGTGACCTACCAAATTCGTGAGCAGCTCTTTGGGTTTGACCCCAGTCACTCGAGCAGGGAACGCATTCTTCCGAGCCGACTTCGCGACACCCTCTACGTGCTGTCGCTCAAGGAATTCAACTTGGATACGCTCATGTACCAAAGCCTATGGAACCCATTGAAAAAGGCGGGCAAAATGCTCGACGTTCTCACGGTGACCAGCGCCATGGCCCTGTTTGGCCCGTTGATTTTAGTGATGGTTGCCTTCTTGTTGCGCCCCGAATTTATGCCTGCTTGGCTTTCGCCTGCAATGCCCTATGTGGCCGCGTCCATTGCGGTGGCCTCGGTACTCAAAGCGTTTTCGGAGCGCCGTCACGCGCGCTTGGCCTGGTTCCTCATCGTCATGAACCACACGTTCATTGCCTTGGCGATTGCCTTTAACGCGGACTTTGACGTGGCCTCGACCTTTTTGTATTTGGGCGGAATCTATATAGCCGCCCTCGTCGGAGTCTTTGCTCTTGAGCACATGCGGCTCCGCGAAGGCGGAATTGACCTTACCCGTTTTCACGGACACTACTACGAATACCCGCGGACCTCGTTTGTGGTGCTGCTGGCGAGCCTCGGAATCTCCGGATTCCCCATCACCACAGCCTTTTTGGGCGAAGACTTACTCTTTGCACACATCGGAGACCATCAATTGGGTTTGGCCGTGCTGTTCGCGGTGAGCTTTGTTGTGGACGGCCTTGCCGCAATGCGGATTTTTGCTAGGCTATTCTTTGGCCCGCATTCCAAAACCTACCACGAAGTGGCCTACCGCTCTTCGTGAGTGCGTCGCGTCCTTAGCGCTGTATCAGTATGCGTTCGGCAAGCGTGCCGCTGCGAATGATGAACCAGCCGTTGGGCACGTCGCTTGGAAGAACCCAAGCTTCGCCTGCGGGCCAGCTTGAGCGCACCGAGACGACCTGACCGTGGGCATTGACAACTTCAGCATGTCCGAGTTTGTGGCTGTGGTTAACGATGGTTCCGCGGCTCGGGTTTGGGCTAATCTCGAGCGAACGGGCATGGTGTTCACCCATTCCGATACCCGAAATCACCACGTTGACTGAGGCGGAATCCACGTTTCCGCAATCCCGGTAGGCATAGACCCAGGCCGTGTAGCTAGCATTGCCGGCGTACGCGTGCTGAAGGGTGTCAGTCGGCAGGCTCGATGCGGAGCTGCCGTCGCCCAAGGTCCAGAAGAGTGAATCCGCGCCCAAACCGGTGAACCACAGCCACGCAGAATCGAGCGATGATCCCCAGTCGGCCCCAGCGAGTACCGCAGGGCAGGGGGTGCGGTTGATGCGGTGGGCAAAGGCGAGGCTTCCGTTGCCGCGGTCTTCAGACCACACGGCGGTGACGTCAAAGCCCGTGGTTCCGCTGAGGTGCACGCGGCCTTTGGACGCGGCGTAGGTGGCCATCGGAATCGTGTCTACCAAGGCCCCCGCTGTATCGAGAAATGCGGCGAGCAAGCGCACTGGGGTTCCGCCGTTGTTGAACCCGTCGCTGTACACAAATACAGGCTTGCTGTCGACAAAACCCAGTTTGCCTTGAGGACTCTGGTCGCGCGAACTGATGTTGAATACGGTGCGGCCCGTGGCGCCCCACGGCATCGCGCCGTTGCGCAGGTGCAGCTTCTGAATCATGGTGCCCATTTGACCTTGGCTGGTCGGAGTCACCTCGGCCGCCACGTACAGGTAGTCGTCGTCAGGGGCGATTCCGAGGGTCAAATTCCGCTCGTACATGTTGGCGAGTGTCGAAAACTCCTTGCCGTTCACGCCCCAAGGCAGTCCGCCCAACGGGTTGATTCGCTGCACCTTGCACTGAAGATCGAGACCTGAAGCGGCAGCCATTCCGAAGTAGGCCGTGTCGCCGCGCTGCGTGAGCGGAAAGCGGCGGTTGCTGTACACGTACCAGCCGTTGGTCAGCGCCTTCGGTTGGGACCACACGCCCACTCCGGCCGCAGTATAACGTTGGGCGTAGGGCAGGGCAGAGGGGCCAAAACTGGCCCGCACGTAGTAAATGACGAGCACGTCTCCGTTGCTGTACTCCAGCATCTCGCCGATGTTGACTTGGCCGGTTCCGGTGGGCGACGGAACCGTAACCGCCGCGGGCCACGCAAAGCTTCCGTTGGCGGCAATCTTGCGGAGCTTGGCTCCGCCGCCGTTGGCGTCAATCCAGCCGGTCATCACGTCGCCGTTGGCCAATGGTAGGAGCTTTACGTCGTATCCCTGCCCCAGGGCCACACCTGAGGGACTCCAAACATGGTTGCCAGTGCTGTCCAGTCGGTGTACAACGGCGTCCGTGTTGCCGGTACCGGTAAAGCCAATGTAGACGTGCTCTTGCGCATCCAAGCGCATATCCCAAGTCACAGTGTACGTGCTCATCGACGTAGTCGTGTTGAACTGCATTCCATTGGTGCCAAGGCGCGGAACCCCTTGTCCATTAAGCACTTGCAAACGAGGGCTGTAGCCGCTCGTGGTTGGTTGAAACATCACGACATACGTGCGACCGCTCGGTCCGGTGATGGCTTCTAGGTCGTCTGTCGTGCCCGTGGCTACCGGGGTGTTGACCGCGGTATTCGGATTCCATTGGGCGACTAAGGTTCCGCCTGAAAGGGCAAGAATGCTGGCAACGAGTAGCGAACGCATAGGGTAGGGGTCAATGGGGTACACGCTAAAGGTAGGCCCCAATCGTACCTTAACGGCATGAATAAACCCGTACTCTGCCTGCTTCTGACCCTGTTCGCTGCGCCCCTTCATGCCCAAACGTTTGACGTGCTGGTGTGGGCCGACGAATTCTCAGTAGACGGCCCCCTTGACACCGCCAAGTGGTGGCAGCAGCACCAGCTTCCGAACGGAACCAGCTGGTACAACGGCGAAATCCAGCACTACACCAACCGCGACACCAATGCCTTCGTCCAGAGCGGATCCCTACACCTCGCCGCCTACAAAGAGACCTATACGAATCAGGGCCAGACCAAAGAGTACACTTCCGCGCGCCTCAACTCGAAGTTTGCATTCACCTACGGCCGCGTCGAAATCCGCGCCCAGCTGCCCACTGGCGTCGGAACCTGGCCCGCCCTGTGGATGCTCGGCCAAAACATCACCGAGCCCGGCGCCTACTGGCAAACTCAGGGCTTCGGAACCCAGCCCTGGCCCCAATGCGGCGAAATTGACATTATGGAGCACTGGGGCCACAACCAGAACTACGTGTCGAGCGCAATCCACACTCCATCCAGCTTCGGCGGAACTCAAAATGTTGGAGGCCAGTACGTTTCGGGCGCCAGTACCGGCTACCACACGTACAGCATGGAGTGGACTCCGACCAGCATCACCTTCGCCGTCGACAGCGTTACGCACTACACCTACGCTCCGACCGTCAAGAATTCAAGTACTTGGCCCTTTGACTTGCCGCAGTTCATACTCATGAACATCGCCATTCAGCCGAGCATCGACCCCAACTTCACCACTTCTGAAATGCTCGTCGACTACGTGCGCATCTACCAAAGCAGCCTTTCGGTGGCGGAACCGATTCAGCCCTCCGTTCGCATATCCCCCAATCCCTCGGACGGAACCATTACCATCGCCTACCCCGCCGGAACCACTTCAGCACGTCTGCTCAGCACCCAAGGCCAGGTGCTGCGCGCCCTCAACGTTGACCAGCCCCAGGTAGACCTTTCGGCGTTCGCTGCTGGGACCTATGTACTTGAGGTTGTCATCGATGGGTGCCCTAAATATGCACGGGTTCTAAAGCGCTAATAATCAATAAGAACCCTCGAGTCGGGATTATTCCCGCCCCAAGGTCCGGTACGCCATAGCCGCGCCAATCAGCGCCACGGTAAAGGTTCCTTCGGCGAACGTTCGCACCACTAGAGCAAAGATCACGAGCCCCGCAACCCATTGCCAGCGAAAGCCCACTGCGCGAACATAGGCCGCACCTAGGGCGATTTTGATTCCGGCGTATAGGTTGCGCACCCAAGGAATCCCAAGGGGGTCAAACCCCAGCGCGTGCTTTTCTTCGCCCACAATGATGCTCACGAACATGGAGAGCATCAGAAATCCGATGCTCCAAAGCCAAAAACTCCGGGCCTTGACTATTTCGCCCCCATCCATTGGTCTATTCGGGGTTTGAGGATCCAAAGCAGGACAATGGATCCATAAATAAACACACCAAATACATACTTGATGAAGAAGAAGTAGGTGTCGCCGCCGTGGTCGCGCAACGCAACGAGCGATCCGATACGTACCACATTAAAGAGCTGTACCACAAACAATCCTACAAAGGCCTGGACGAGTGAGCGCCAGGTCCAGCCTCCGATTCCGATGACGTAGGCGGCGTAGACAATGGCCAAGCGAAGCCCGTTGCAACCCTCGAGAATGTTCACCATGCGGCCCTCACGACCCACGTAGCACCCGTCCAAAAAGCAGGACCACTCGCAATCCGCAACCCCCATAAATCGGGCTGTTTCATGGCTCAAGCGGCTGATCCAGTAGGTGACCATATCGAGGTCTCCGTTGCGCTTGACGAGCACGAGGTACAAGCTGTACAGAAAGCTGAGTACAAAAAAGGTCACCAAAAACCGGACGACAAAACCCAAAAATGGCCGATTGCCGCGAATCCAAGTACTTAAAGCTTCCATATTACCACGTAGAGGATTCGAAGGTACGCCCAAAGCAAACGACGGACTTGCCAAAGTTGGCCGAGCAACCTCATTCCTTAAAGTGCTTGCGGGCGAGGGCGGCTCCGCCAACCAACAAGAGGATCACTCCACCGTCGAGCGGGACAGGCGGATTGGGGTCCATTACTTTTTGGGGCAGCATTACGGGCTCTGGAGCCTCAAACATACCCTCAAAGCTGGCCTTAAAAAGTGATTCGGAACCGTCGACTTGGGCCCACGCGGCCGCAGGAGCCACAGCCAGAGCTGTGGCAATCATCAATAATTTCATAGCAGTTAGGATTTAAGTAGGATTTTGTGCGATTCCCAGCCCTGTGCGGTGCGAACCCTCAGTACGTATACACCTTCGGCAAGGGCATGGTGAATGGGATCATGGGCGGCGCCAGGGGGGATCAGCACTACTTGGCCAAGCACATTCAGCACTTCGAGTTCGATTGCGTCGGGAACCCAGAGCCACCCGGGCCCCGTGCGCCACGAAGTTGGCAAAGCGCCCACAGCGCCGAGTGCTCCATCAAGCAGCGTCCAGGATTGGCTTCCGTCCAATTGGACTGCAGCGGGGCCTTGGTCCAGGCGCACACGCTGGCCGTCCGTCCCGAGTAGCCACAGCGCCCCTTTGTGCCCTACCGCCGAAACAGTGGCAGAACGCGCACTGTCGCTCCATGAATTCAGGGTGAGTGAAGTGTGCGGATTCCAGGATTTTGCCGCGGCGTCCACGGTTTCGGTGGCAACCGTCCATAGAATTCCGGTCGGACTTTGGCGCGCCACCGCATCTCGGTCGGCATCGAACCCAGTTCCCGCGTCCCCGCGCGGGTCTAGAAACACTACTTCGGCCCAATTCCGATCCGGAATCGCCAACGTGATGGCCAGCCGCGGGGTGGGCGGAGGCGAGTTCAAAACTCCGCGCTGGCGAGCCATCAGTTGGGCACCAGGACCCTGCGCTCGAACCCAAAATCCCTGCATCGGTGGTATCACTGGACCCAAACTCCCCCCGCTGGGGCTGTAGTAGGCATAGCCCCCGAGCCCACCGTTGAGCGTGGGATCCCAAACCGAATACGCCGCATCGACCCCAATCCGCTCAATCTGAGCAAAATCCAGCCCGCAGGCAAAGGGATTGCCCAAAAGATTCCACCCGTCCGTCACCGTGGTCGAGTGGACGGTGCTTAAGGGGTTTGGCACGTCCGCGTAGCCCAATTCCCATTGGGTCCATGGAATCCGCGGTAGCCCTCCACGAACTGAAACCAATCCTGAGTCCTGCACATAGAATCCCTGGCCTCGCGCGCCGAGCCATTGGCCCGGGGCGCGGTATTCACCGCTGTCGGCGTTCCACGAATACAGCCCGAGGCTGTCGGCACCCCAAAGCCCCCGCACCCCCTCAGCCAAAGGGCTCGACAGCTGCTGCCAGCCCGCTGAGGGCCAAAAGCGTTCGGCACGAACACTACCAAGCCCAGCGGCACCCAATCGCATCTGGGCTTGGCCTAAGCTACTTGCACGGAGCTCGACTTCGCCGTCCACAATGGCTCGCCCGCGCACGTCGAGGGCTCCGCCCGGAATCACTTCGAGCGCAACCCCTTTTGAGACACGCAGCACATCGCACGCAAAACCAGGCCCTGAATAATGGGCGGCCACCATAGCGTTGACCCCGGCCACGGGGGCGCCGAGCGACCACGACAGGCCGTTCCAAATGGTGGGTGGGGACTCCAACCCGTTGATGCGCAGGTTGTCCCACCGCCAGGTACCAGAGGTACTGTAGTTCTGGCTGCTGGTTGTGGGCTGGTCCCGCATCCCCTGGTAGGCCTCATCGGGCCCGAAACTCCCCCCAAAATGGCTAAATGCCACCGGCGAAAAAACCGAAACTACCCGTAACCAAAGCGACTCGTGCCCCGCCGCCCCAGACAGCGGAGCCACAAACGGAACAAAGACGTCAAAGGGCCCCCAGCCCGAATCCGGCTGCCAGGCTACCGACCACGTTGCGCCGGAATCCGACGAGGCCTGAATCTGCCACCATCGCGAAGAGGTCGACGATCCCCGAAGAGCCCCCGACAGCCACACGCTGTCCATACCTGCGGTGTTTGCTGCCATCCACAGCCCTCGGCCTCCGGATTCGGTTCCTTGGGGCGCAAACCCTTTGATCGACAGGGCTTTGCCCGACCCAGTGCCCTGAGTCCACGACTCTGAAACCCCCAACGCGCCTACTACGGCGTAGCCGCTGTCGCACTCCAAGGTTGATCCATCAAACGCCCAGTGGGCCAATGCTTGGCCCGAGGCCGAAGGGGCGAACAGCGCACCCAGCGCCACAGCCCAAAAAGAAAAGGTATTCATGCTTGCTCCGATTTAGAGGGGCAAGCTGCGACGCACTACGAAGTGCAGTCGTCTGGTAAACGTAAGTAAACGGCTAAGACTTTGCGAGAACTACCCGCACCTGGGCAACGACCACGTCGCCCTGCTCGGCCTTCAGCCAGTACATTCCGGCGGGCAGGTGTGTCACCTCCCAGGCGAACTGGCGCTGGCTTGAATTCAGATTTTTGGCGTCCACTCGACGGCCAAGCATATCGTATAAGCTCAGTGAAACGGGCGCGGTTCCGCTCAACTCCAACTGGCCACGAAGCGTGCCCTGAACAGGATTCGGATACACCACAAGGGGAGAACCGCCCACCATAAATGCCCAGCTTGCCGCAGCGAGCAGCAGCACTAAAGCATATGAGGTTACGCGTTTCATACCTAACAAACCTACAAAAAATTAAAAAGCGTCGGGATCTTCAGCCTCCGGGTACTCTTGAAACACAAAACGAACGCTTCCTTCGCTGTGAATCTCGTACACCCAGCCTGGCTCGAGACCCGCTTTGGTAGCGGCCTCGCCGAGCGCGTCGTACGACCGCATGATCCCTATGTACATCCCCAACATATTCGAGTAGGGGAAGTCGATCCACAGCGCGCGACCAGCAGGAATACGCTCCATGCGCAATTTGCCAAAATCCAGAGTGCCGAGGTCGTCGTCGCTATTGCCCACCACGATTCCGACAAAAGAAAGCAATGAATCCTCTACAACCTCCTCAGGATTAGAATAGTACACGCCTACAAGGGAATCGGTAGAAATTCCGAGGGAATCACCCGCGGCAACCACCCGGTCGTACACTGGGCCAATTTTCTCGAACGGCCCCATGTAGTCGTAGCCGACTACCACGTACCCACCTTGCGTCGAGTCATTGACAGTCAGCGACTTAAATGCGCCGAGCCATGCCAAAACTGCCACAATAACTAGCGCGATGCTAGCAACAATCCAAATAAGTTTGCGAACCATAATGCAAAAGTACGGTGACGCACACACATACGGTACTGGCGCAGGCAACGTTAGCGTTGGTAATGAATCAATGCAACCTTTTGCTGCGTTGACGCATCTTAATACCACTCAACCTATACGCAACTATGGCTACCGCACTTCGATTTGGCGTCATTTTCGCCCTGATGCAGTTCGTTTGGCTCATCGGGGAATACCTCGTGGGCCTGCACACTACGTACATTAACCTCCATCCGACGTACACGAACTTGATACTGATTCCGTCCATCGCCATCATGATTTGGGGGTTGTTTGCCCGCAGGGCGGAACTCGGGGGCGAACTTACCTACCTTCAAGCGTTGGGCCAAGGCCTTGGGGTTGGTACCACCGTGGGACTGCTCTCGGTCGGAATCCAGTACCTCTTTTTCACCTACATCAACCCGAACTTTTTCACCGACTTCATTCGCTACGCCGTCGACAACGAGCGTGCGACCGTGGAGGCGGCCGAAGCATACTTCAACTTCACGAGCTATGCCATCCAGGCCGCGGTGTTTGCGCCCGTGGCGGGCCTTGCAACCAATGCCATCGCGGGTCTTTTTATCAAAACGAGCTGGCGTTAATCGGGCATTTCCTGCGGAACCAGGATTACCTTTAACGCATGTTTTCACTCTTCCGCAAAAAGTCCGAATTGGACCGCCTCACAGAGCAGTACGCCCAGCTCCTCGAGGAATCGTTTAAATTATCCACCACCGACCGCCGAGCTTCGGATTTGAAGCGCGCCGAGGCCGAGGCACTTGTTGCGCGCATCGAAGAACTCAAAGCTCAAGAACAATGAGCGTGCGCAACCTGCGTGGCGCTCGAGTGACCGTCTATTGCGCGGGATCGGCCCGCGTCGCCCAAGACTACGTTGACGGCGCTACGGAGCTAGCTCAAAACCTAGTGGATGCTGGCGCAGTTCTCGTCTTTGGCGGGGGCAAAACCGGCCTCATGGGCCACATGGCCACCGAAGTGATTCAGCGGGGAGGCCGCGCCGCTGGTGTCATGCCCCAGTTTCTCAAAGACATCGAGATGGACCACCCCCTGGTCGACGACTTCACCTTCGTTCAAACCATGGCCGAGCGCAAGGCTGGGTTGCTGGCGCACACTGAGGGCTTGATCGCCCTTCCGGGCGGATGCGGAACTCTAGAAGAACTCGCCGAAGCCATCACGCTCAAACGCCTCGGGCAGTACCTGAAACCTGTGGTGATCGTCAATCAGAATGGATTTTACGACGACCTCTTGCGCCAACTTCAGCGCATGGTGGACGAAGAATTCATGAACCCCGAGCACCTCGGACTATGGACCGTGGTCGACCACCCTCGAGATGCGGTCTCGGCCATTGTGCAGACTCCGGATTTAAG